>Ga0255092_1000074_pt1 | contig 50886 bp, 63 predicted proteins | sample Colum_Yuk_RepC_8_2_FD_188454 | JGI IMG/M metagenome (GOLD analysis project Ga0255092, IMG submission 188454) | Freshwater microbial communities from Columbia River, Oregon, United States - Colum_Yuk_RepC_8d | ecosystem: Environmental > Aquatic > Freshwater > River | place: USA: Oregon...
ACAGACTCAAAGCTGATGCAAAACGCATTGAAGCCAAAATCAAGGAGAAGAACACATGACTATCGCTGAAATCAAACGTACACCACGTAACACCGAAGCCCTCGCTCTACTTGAGGCAATCAGCAACACAGTGCAGGACAACGAGGACGCATCCAATCTCATGGTGCTTGTAAAGATTGGTGATGATTACCATCGCTACTCTACAAATCTGACTGACACCATGTCGTTAATCGCCGCTTTAGAACTGGCGAAGTTCGATGTGTTGCAACGCATGGCAGAGTAGGCTATACTGAAACTTCCAATTAAACAGAGAACCCTGAGGACACCCCTCGGGGCTATAACCTATGCGTCTTAGCCACTCTTACTCGTCCATCAAACTGTACGAGAACTGCCCATTGCGCTACTTCCGACAACGTATTGTTAAGGATGTGGTAGATGAGGGCGGTGAAGCCAGCAAGTACGGCGAGCGAGTTCATGCTTTTCTTGAGACACGACTCAAAGAGAACACCCTCTTACCACAAGAGGTAGCCCATTACGAATCCCTTTGTTCCGCAGTTGAACGCATCGCCCACAATGGTGAGCTATTCGTGGAGAAGGAGTTAGTCCTGACCGACAACCTTACACCAACAACTTGGTGGGAGCCTGACGCATGGCTACGTTCTAAACTTGACATCCTTGTAATCAGTGGCGACATGGCTAACGTCATGGATTGGAAAACAGGCAAGAGAAACGCTGACCAATTCCAAATGCAACTGTTCGCCGCACAAGTATTCAAGCACTATCCTGAGGTGACAAGGGTTAAGACTTCCCTAGTGTGGCTGAAGGATATGACTATGGATACCGAGGTGTACTACCGCAGTGATGTCAACACGATATGGGCTGAGGTTATGAAGCGCATCCAACGTATCAACGACTCATTGGAACATGACAACTGGCCTGCCAAACCGAGTGGCTTGTGCCGCTATTGCCCTGCCCGACATAATTGTGATTACGCTAGGGTTTAACCCTACTTGACATTCGTGTAAAGAGGAATAACATATGAGTGCACTGACCCCCGAAGGCAAGGTAAAGCGTAAGGTTGTTGAGTTACTTAAGAAGCATGATGTGTGGTACTTCTTCCCCGCCAGTAATGGCTTTGGTAAGGCAGGTATCCCCGACATCATTGCGATTGCGAAGGGCAAGTTCATAGGCATTGAGGTCAAGGCTGACAAGACCAAGAAGCCAACGGTATTGCAAGTCAAGTGTGGTGAAGAAATACAACGAGCGGGTGGGTGGTGGTTCTTAGTGTATGACGCTGACTCCCTCTATTCGCTTGAGCAAGCATTAAAAGAAAAACTTTACAGGTGATGACATGGTAGTGGTGGAACAGGCAAGGACACTTGCTATGAAATTAAACAATCCGAATAGGGTTCTCGACAGTATCCCAACTGCCAAGCCCTACACGGTACGTGGTGTGCCTCTTGTGATAACACCGCACAGACTGGATGAGGTCAGGGTTCTGCGTAATCTTGGCATCAAAGCACCATCCCCCATACTGCACTACTACAACTGGTGCGGTCAGTACAAACCTTACGAGCATCAACGGCAGACGGCGGCGTTCCTTACGCTTAACCACTGCGGGTTGGTACTCAACGAGATCGGTACTGGCAAAACACAATCTGCATTGTGGGCGGCTGACTATTTGATACAGACCAAGCAGATCAAGAAGGTGCTCATCATCTCCCCACTGTCTACGCTTGAACGTGTATGGGCTGACGCTATCTTTACAGGGTTTGTGCACCGTAAATTTGTTGTGCTTCATGGAACATCTGAGAAGCGCCGCAAGCTACTGAATACCGAGGCTGACTTCTACATCATCAACCATGATGGATTCCCCATCATCTGTGAAGAAGCACACGGCAAGTTTGACTTGGTGATCGTTGACGAAGCGGCAGTGCTACGTAACCCATCGACACAACGGTTCAAGATATTTCGTAGATGGATGGCAAACAATCTGTCATCACGTTTGTGGATGATGACTGGTACACCAACACCCAATGACCCAACAGACGCATGGGCACTTGCCAAGTTGGTTGGTTCACCATTCTGCACCAAGACATACACGGCGTTCAGAGAACAAGTGATGATGAAGATTGGTCAGTGGAAATTTGTACCAAGACCTGAGAGCGTAGAGATTGTGAAGCACATCCTACAACCTGCGGTCAGGTATACACGGGACGAATGTTTTGAGTTGCCCGACACAATCATTCAGACTCGTCAAGTAGAACTCACTGCGGAACAGAAGAAGCATTACTCACAGATGCTTAAACATTTTGTGACGGAGATGAGCGCAGAGGGAACGATCACTGCGGTCAACGAAGCAGTCAAGATTCAGAAGTTAGTTCAGATCGCTTGCGGCGTAGCCTACGGTGATGACGGACAGAACATTGGGATTGATTGCAGTCCACGTATTAACTTAGTAAAGGAGGTGATAGAAGAAGCAGGAGAAAAAGTAATTTTATTTGTACCACTCACTGGCACATTGCACATGCTTGAGAAAGAACTCAGCAAGCACTGGTCGGTTGCAGTTGTGAATGGCGAGGTATCCGCAAGCAAGCGTAACCAAATCTTCCACGACTTCCAACATGCCAAGACACCGCATGTATTGATCGCCCATCCCGCAACAATGGCGCATGGACTTACTCTAACGAGTGCGTCAACGATCATATGGTATGGCCCGATCAATAGCAACGAGCAATATGTTCAAGCGAATGGGCGCATTGAGCGCATAGGTAAGAGGCAAGTATCCAATGTCGTACACATAGAGGCAACAGACCTTGAACACAAGATGTACGAACGCTTGAAGAACAAACAAAAGCTTCAAGGATTGCTTCTTGATTTAATCCAACAACAGACAAGAAGGTGACATATGAAAAACAAGTTAGGTGTAGACCCACCAATCAGGCTATTAAGAGAAAAGCAAGTACGAGAATTAGTTCCGTTTGCGCACAGTACGTTATGGGCAATGGTAAGCAGAGGACAATTTCCATCTCCTGTCAGACTTGGTGAGCGAATGGTAGCTTGGCGTAGCACAGACATTGAGGAGTTTATTAAGTCGCTTGAGCCGACACATAAATTTGACGCTCTTCAGAAATCAATGGGAGAACAGACATGACTGTCAGAGTAGACGACGTAATTGCTACGTACATGAAACTACGTAACGAGAAGGAAGCCATCGAAGCTGAGATCAAGAGCCAAGTAGCAGGACTCAAAGCGAAGATGGACAAGATAGAAGCGTGGCTTAAAGAGCAAGCAGATGCACAGGGCGTTACCTCATTTAAAGGTAAGCATGGCACTGCGTTCTTAACCACTACAGACTACGCCAACGTAGCCGACTGGGATGCCGTACTGGAATTTGTTAGGACAAATGAAGCGTTCGACATGCTGGAGAAACGTGTAAGCAAGATTGCAGTTCGTGGATACATCGAACGCAACAAATCCGTACCCGCAGGTGTGACCTATGGAACAAAGATAGATGTCACTGTTCGTAAACCAACAATGAAAGTTGAGGATTGATATGGGAATTAAACAATGGTTCGGTAAAGGAATAATGTCTATGCTAGAGGCACACCAAGAACAACGCAACAACATCTTGGGTAGTGCACCAACTCCGCAGATGACTTCAGACATGGAACGTATGTTCGGTAACTGTTCGCCTGCCGTAGTTGCGTTCAAGATCGAGAACGGTTTTGTTGTCCGAACAGTAAGCCAAGCAGAGTTGTATGAAGGCAAACGCCAAAGTGGATTCCACTACTGCAAAGACCACATAGAAATTGCCGAACACATCATCGCATCTGAAACCAAGCGCAAGCTGGGCATCGGTGAGGAATACCTCGAAGAACACTATGCCGCTGAGAAAGCACATGCAGTGGCAACGCAAGGCGGTTTCGCCAAATCCAAACGTGCGACTAACCGCACATAACCCGCTCACCAAAGGAGAATATCTATGAGCAACATCATCCCCGCAAACATTCAAGTTCCCGCCCACCTCGCTCGCCGTATCGGTGTGCCATCTGCGTTGGCACAATCCCTTGTAGGCGGTATCAGCACTGCTGAATCGTTCCCACGTATCAGCATCAAGGGTAGCCGTTTCCGTATTGTCGAAGGCGGTAACGAGACTGTGTTAGATACTACGACACTAGAAGTTGTGATCGTTGGTGCAAACCCCCGCCTGTCAAAGACTTGGTACGCCAAGGCATGGACAAAAGACTCCGAGCCAGTTGCACCTGACTGCTTCTCGCTTGACGGTATCGGCCCCGATCAATCAGCGACAGACCCACAGAATGATATTTGTGCTTCTTGCCCACAGAACGCATGGGGTTCTAAGATTGCTGAGAACGGACAACAAATCAAGGCTTGTTCCGATCAGAAACGTCTTGCTGTAGTGTCGGCTGATGACCCTGCTGGCCCTGTGTACCTCTTACAAGTTACACCTGCCGCACTCAAGGGCTTCAATGCTTACGCCAAAGAACTTTCTATGCGTGGCATCCCACCTGAGATTGTCAAGACCGCGATCACATTTGACACAGACGCATCCTTCCCCAAATTAAAATTCGGATTGGCTGGATTCCTTGACGATGAGTCGCAAGACACAGTTGACAAGTTGTTCGGGTCTGCTGAAGTACGTGAGATTACTGGTGAGAATCCAAGGCAAGCAGTTGAAGTGCCAAAGATTGCCACCAAACCAGTTGCCCCGAAACCCGCTCCTAAGGTTGTTGAACCAGTAGAACCTGCACCTGCCCCTGCATCTACACAAGCGGCAACCCCTAAGCGTGGTTTTGGTGCATCTAAACCTGCGGCGAAAGCTACCCCTGCTGCTGCTGCCCCTGTCAACACACAAGCAGCAACATCTTTGGCTGACGAGATCGCTGCTCTTGTAGGCGAGGTGAACGCAGATGACGCCTAAACAGCCTCTCGACTTTACAAAGGTCGAGTCGCTTCGTAAGCATATGCTCCTGACAACTACGGATTTATCCCAATTGTTAGGGGTATCCCGCATGACTTATTATGGATGGGTGAGAGGCAAAAAAATCCGCCAGTCCAACGATCAGTCGGTAAGGGCAATGCTACGCAAACTGTTAGCAGTAATGTCCGAACACCAGTGGCCTGCGCCTGAGGTGATTGCGATGGAACAGAAGCAGAGAAAAGAGCGTCTCGTTGAGATATTAGGTAACTATAACTGAAGGGGCAAGGGGAGAAATCCCCTTGCTGACAGGGGCACATGAACACGTTGGAACATCTCCAGCGGGTTCTACCGTCGGAAGGTTTTTATGTCACGACAGTCATCAATCCTGATGGCAACAGGCAAGGATTCTTTTCTACAGTAGACGAACTCGCAAAGGCAGTAACTGGCCTTGACCAAACAAGTAACAACACATACTTCGCCATCTCCGCATTCAAGGAGAAGGGAAGCCGCAAACAAGATAATGTCCGAGCGATTAAGGTTGTCGCCTTGGACGTTGACTGTGGGAACAACAAGCCGTATCCATCGTGGAAGGAAGGACTTGTTGCACTAGGTAAATTCATTCAGACGATGAACTTGCCCAAGCCCATGATCGTATTCTCAGGCAACGGACTACATGTCTACTGGTGTCTGACGGAAGAACTCGAACCAGCTAGATGGAAACCAATCGCTGAAGCAATGAAGTCAGCGGCGATTGCCCATGAGTTTCATATTGATGCAGGGCTAACTGGCAACAGTGCATTGGTGCTACGCCCCATTGGGACACACAACCCTAAGAATGGTAACGAGGTTAAGTTACTGGTGGACGCTGAGCCAGTGAGTCCTGAGTTGCTGAAGTCTTGCCTTGTTTCCCACCTAGCTCACGAGGTGAGCCTGCCACGTAATACAACTGGCAGTAAGTTGCTACAAGACATGGCAGTCAAGACTGAGTTCCCACCTACCATTGGTGCGGTTGTCGTCAAGAAATGCCAACAGATCAAGTGGGCAGTAGAGAATCAAGGTGAAGTAAAAGAACCTCAGTGGTACAGCCTACTGGGAGTAGCCGCATTTTGTGTTGAGCCTGAGGCTACGGCTATTGAGTGGAGTCAGAACCACCCAAAGTTTGACGCACAACGAACATTGCGAAAGCTGATCCAGTGGAAAGACAACACAGATGGGCCAACACGTTGTGATACGTGGGACATCAGCCGCCCCGGAGGATGTAAGGGATGCAAATTTAAGGACAAGATAAAGAGTCCTGCCGCCCTTGGGTTGCAGTATCAACAGATTGCACCGCCACAGGATGCGTTGGACAAGGCGGCGTTTGATGTACCCATGCCACGTGGGTTTAAGCGCACCGCTGATGGTATCAAGATGACCATTGACGAGACAGATATTGACGTATGTTCGTTCGACATCTACCCCGTGGGCTATGGTCGTGATGAAGGTCTTGGTTACGAGACTGTGCGCTACCACTGGAATCGTCAGCATAAGGGTTGGCAAGAACTTTCCCTAAGACAAGCGCACCTTACAGACGGACATAGAGAGTTCGCTTCCACGATTGCCGATCAAGGCATTGTCCTCAACAACAAAAGACAGACGGAGTACTTCCAACTTATGCTACGTTCATACATGGATGAATTGCGGCAGAAACGTGCGATGACCAATCTGTATGCCACGATGGGATGGAAAGAAAACTTCTCCCAGTTTGTGATTGGTGACACGCTTCTACGCCGAGAGCCTGACGGTTCAGTCAGTGAAGAAAACATCAGCCTCTCCGCTGGCACTCAACGACTTGGCAACGAGTTGTATGGTGTATCAGGGGATGCTCAACAGTGGGCAGACTTCACCTCTGTGCTTGAGAAAACAGGATTGCACTGGCACATGTTTGCACTTGGTGTCGGACTATCTGCCCCCCTGTATGCGTTCACTGGCCTTAAGGGTCTGACTGTTTCATTGTTCGGCCCATCAGGTGGAGGCAAATCATTGATACAGATGTGGGTGCAATCAATCTATGGTGACCCTGACAAACTACACTTTGCCGCCAAGTTCACACAGAACACTTTGTTTGGGCGCATGGGTGTCTATTCCCATATGCCGATGACCATTGACGAAGTTACCTTGATGCTAGATAAAGAGGTAGGTGACTTTGCATACTGGGTGTCCCAAGGTAGAGACAAGGCACGACTGAACCGCAACGCCGAAGAACGTGACGCAAAGACATGGGCAATGCCTGTGCTTGTATCCACCAACAAGTCTCTGCAATCTAAGCTGGTTGCATCTGGGCTTGAGACTGACGCACAAATGGCACGGCTTCTTGAGATTGATATACCACTGCATGACTTGTTTACAAGAGACAGTACAGGCGGTCGCAAGATTCACCAGTTTATCCACACCAACTACGGACATGCCGGACGCTTATTCGTAAAGAAGTTGTTGGAACTTGGAGCCGATGGAGTACGCGCTGCGATTGATCACGCCACGGCTAACTTCCACAAGAAGTACAAAGCCAACTTTGTAGGGCAGGAACGCTACTGGGAACAAGCCATCATCCTGTCAGACTTAGCCTCACGCTTATGTGTTGAATGGGGAATCATCAAGTACGACTACACCCTTGGTACTGAGTGGGTCTTGAAACAACTAGGTGCAATCAGACGTAGTGTGGTTGAGAACAAGATGGATGCGTTCGATCTATTCTCCAACTATCTAAACGACAGTGCTGGAGCCGCTGTTACTGTGATGCACACAGGCACAGACAAAGGTGTTGTGGATTATTCAAGGATGCCACGTGCTGACATCCGTGTTCGGTTTGACACATACAGACGCACTGCGGCAGACAAGTTTGATAGAGGTGTTGTGCTTGTTGACCGCACCCACTTCCGTAGATGGTTGGCACAGAACGGTGGCGACTACAAATCGTTCATACAACAGATGCAGTTTGAGAGTGTGGTTGCTACACCCAAGTCAGAGAAAGCGTTTCTTGGCAAGGACACTCCCATCAAACTGGGTCAGGCATATGTCCTTGGCCTCAATCTGAATCACCCCAAACTCGTAGGAATCTTGAGTGATGCAGATGAGATTGCCGCTGACTTAACCTTTGGTCAGATGAAAGTAGTTTGATTATTCAATCTCGTCGTCGAGTCCATAGAGTCTTAACAACTCCATAGTCTCGGGACGCATAGACTTCGGCGCTGACTTCATGTAACGCAGTACAGTTGGACGCTGAGACTCAATGTACGCACGATTGGCAGATTTTAAGAACTTGGTAATCTCCAAACCTGTACCCTTGGAATCTTCATTCCACCGGCTTACTGCGGATACAACATTATCTGTTGCCTCTTGATCACCGGCAGCCCGAGCCTTCACATAAGCAGCAACATACTCTGCCTTGATTGCTTTGCCGTACTCATTGACTTGCTTAGACATACGAACAATGTCGTTCTGCTGAGTGGCGATTGCTGGGTAGAAGCCAAGTAATCGGGCAAGAATCACGTGCGCTTGTGCATCCTTGGCAACCATCTGACCACGTACGTTCGTAATGTCACCGCTCGACAAGTATGCAAGGCTATCCCCGACAGACCGAAGAAAGGCAACAGGAGACTCTCGCATCAATGTGTTGAAGGATGTTGTGTCATCACGCAGGCCCGTTATCTCTGCACCATACTTAGCCAAACCACCCGCCATTGATACCAGCCCACCGATACCGCTAAATACAGGGCCAGCAAAGTCGCCAAACTCACGTGCAGGGTCTGCGCCAGCTTTAAGCGCACCAGTCAATGGAATCAAATCACCCATACCCAAGCGGGTCGAGACAGTCGCACCGACTGCACTATCAATCAGACCACGCATGGCATACGGCGACATCCCCGGAGCCACACTATCAATCCATTCAGCAGTAGCTTTCTCGATGCTTGCCGTCTTTAGACCAAGCATCTGTGCGATTGTGTCAACAATATCAGCGAGGTCATCTGCAAATGGTATGCCCTTCAGACCACTCATCAGCAACAGTAAGCCAAGCATCAACAACTGTCCACGAACTGGCATGTTGCGCAGTAGTTGGACGGTGATGATTACGAACTGCTTGTACATAAACACGTACTGAGCCACGTTACCACGTGCCATCTCAGGTCGGTTAAACATGGCGTACTCACCTTGCGATGTGTTGACCGCAATCCGTGCTGCCTCAGTAGCTTCAGCGATTGCTTGTTCTTCACTCAACCCTTGTGATAGCGCACGTTCCTTTTCAAGTCGGTACGCTGCTAGTGCAGTGATGCGGCGGTTAGCCTGTTCTGTATAAGAGAACATAGCCATCCATGCCTTGATACCCGCCTGTGCTTTGTTGTTAAATATCTTGCCACGTGCTGTACCGACCAGTGCGTTGAACTGAGCCGCTTGCAGTGTGCCTTCCTCAGTGGTGTCAAACAAAAATTGTGTTTCGTCTGCGGTTAAGCCGTAGTCACCATAGTTGGCATTGATCAACAAGTCGTTTAAGAACCCAGCATCTTCCAGCTTAGGACTGCCTACATCAAGGGCAGCACGGTAGAGGGAGGTCACGGCTTTGGCCTCTCCATAACCACCTCCGTATCCGCGCTTAGCGTTGTAGTAGGACAGGTATGGTGTACTGTGGGTAAGCAGAGATACGAAGTTCACGGCTGCGGATGCAACCGAACCACCCAACTGCATCAACACAGTAATCAGTTTTAAGAATGAGCCAGCCTCGCCCGACAACATATCCTCGGTGCTGTCGTTAATATTAGATGAGTCGTTGTACCAGCGGATAAGTTTCTTGGCTTCTTCAAGATAGCGTTTGCCTTGACCCAATGTAGGTTCACCATTGACTGTGACACCAGCAGCTTTAGGAGCCATGTACTTATACATGAACGCATACTCATCGTATGCACGCTGCGCTCTAACACGTTGTCCATCAGTAGTGGCTGCATCAACAGCAGCTTGCAAGTCCTTGAGTTTCTGTGGGTCACCGAGCCATGACGATTCGTTTAGCATGATGTCATCAAGGCGATGGCGATAGATTTTCTTGGCGGCAATGTGGGCAACCATCTCTAAGTGCTCAGACACAGAACGCACAATGTCGCTGTCCCATCCGGGGTTCCCACTACGCTGTAGGTTCTTACGAGCACGGTCGTTCTGATTCGTCAGTGTCTTGACAATACGTTCACGTGCGGTTGGCGTGATATTTACGTTCAAGCGGTTCAGCACATAGATGAACTCATTGAAGTTCACGGCTTCAGTTAAAGATGGGCTAACTGAGGCTTCTGAAGATTCGGCACGCAAAGTTACTTTGATCTCTGCACCGTACTCATCTTTAAGAGTCCACTCTTGCCCATTGCCAAACTCATTCTCCAATGCCTCGCGTGCAGCGGTTGCTTCACTCTCAGTCTCAAACTGGAAGTAGGGCATAGCATCACGGATGTTTTCATCCAAACGTACTGGGTCACCTTGAGCATTGAACGCTGCCAGCCTAGCTTGGTACTCACCACGGCGGCTGAACGGAACGTATGAACCAAGGATGGTGCGCTTTGCGTAAAACTCTGCGTTGCGTGTCTGCATGTCAAACAAGAAGATGTCTTCCACAGCTTTCTGAATTGCAAAGGCTTGTTTTTCAGTGCGGATTTTGTCACGTATTGAAGGAATGGCGGCACGAATGTCGTCGTACTCAGCCTTCTGGAATTCCTCAAAGTCTTTTTTCATGTCACCCACAATTTTGGGATCGCCCATCCATGCGGCAAACGCAAGGTCATTGAATAGCGCACGACCAAATTGATATACAAAGTAACTAGATTTTTCGTCTGCCGCTTTCTGTACATCAACAGAAGCGTTTGCAACGCCACTTTTATCGTAGCGCATGTTCTGATACATCTCAATTACTTTGCGAATGGCAGCAAGGTCTTGTGCAGAGAACTCAGCCTTGAGTCCTTTCATACCAGCAATTTCACCGAACACCCGCTGCTGTTCTGCTTGAGATGCTTCGTAGTTTGATAGCAGCAAGTCTATTGCTGCGACGTTTACAGTATCATGCATCTCGGTGTAGACACGCCACACAGGGCTGTTCTCATCAACATCAAACTGGTATCTGATCTTCTCGCCAGTGCCAAGTTCCACATCAAAGCCCTTACGGAATTCTTCCGCAGTGACAGTACCTGCTTTTTCCAATTCATCAAGCACACGCGGGTCAACAGTGACATTGCCCATTGCGTCTTTAGTAATCATAGAGCCATACGACTCTAACAAATCGTCGGTTAACTGGCGTGACTTGAACAATGCAGCGTACGCAGCAAGTTCACCAGCTTGTTGTTTTTCCTCCTCAGACACACCATCACCAAATCCAAACACACGTGGTGTGTTGGTGAACGCCATGTAGCGTGAGTACTTGGAGAGTAGAGCGCGAGCCTTCTGACTTCGTTGTTCAAAGATACGGAATATCTGATTAAGGCCATAGCTCTTACGTGCCATGTTGTCGAGGGTCTGCACCTTCTCAAGTATCTTGCCTACGTTTACACCAACATCTCCTGTCTTGCCGAACAGACCCTTCTGGAAGGCGTCCATCGACCCAAACATACCAGCGCCGGGGCCGAACCTACGATTCAAGGCGTTCATTGCCATGCCACGTGAGCCGATGTTGCCAGCAAAATTACGTGCGTACTTACCGTCCGTTACTGCTTGTTCCATGTCCTCCATGTTGCCCACAAAGGATGAGGCGCTGAAGAAGTTTCCTGTGTTGCCTTCACGCACGTAGCGGCGTGCGAGGTTAACAAGTTGACGGGCTTCGTCGTCTTTGAAGTTGAAACCAAGCTTGTTCAGGGCGTTCTTCAAGGCGTTCCATAGCCTTGCGATGATTGATACATCTAGGTCAGCAGCGTTGTCAGCCAGATATTCCTCTATGGCTTCCAGCCTATCCATTCCTTGGGTCTCGACCATTGCATCTACTGCGGCCTGCACATCAGGGTCAGTTTGATATATACGATTCAGTACCTTGTTCAACTCAGACTGACCCATCACACCTTTGAAACCAAAGTGACCAATGGTTTCGTGAGCCAGTACAAACTTCAACTGTTGCTCAGTACGAACAAAGTCAGAGAAGATTATGACCTCAGGGCCGAAGGAGTAACCCACGGCGTTGGTTGTGTCGAAGTCACCTTGCTTACGAGCGGCAGCAGCACGCTGATACAACTCAGGGTTGCGAGCCTGTAGGTCAGCAACATTGGCGTACACATAAACAGTAGGCTTGATCTTTAGCTTTGCCAAGAAACCTTTGACCAGCAACTTCACACGCCCTAATGGAATGGCAGAACCCATAGGTGTGCCATCGTCACGGTAGAAGTTACCTTCGGGTTTATCCCAAGCCTGTACTGTCTCGCTACCACGTGCACCACGCTTGCGGGCATTGATAACATCTTGCTCTGCCTTTGACTCTGCTGCGGCTGCTTCACCTAATGCACGCAACTCCTCACGGCGCTCTATCTCACGGGCACGTTGCTGTTCTTCAGTGAGTTCAACTTGGCTTAGGATGTAGCGACCATCAGACTTGATTAGCTTAGCCTCGCCCTTGTCGTTGAAGTAGTCTTTGACTTTGCTTCCGTCAGGCAACATGTAGTTGCGACCAGCTTCATCGAGTTCACTGTACAACTGCTTGGTCAGTGCTTTAATATTGGCGAAACGCTCAGAACCAAATACTATTTCTTTGGTCAGCGTAGGGATTTCCCTAACACGAGTTACCAAATCGCGGATCAGGTTCGCCATCTTTGCACCAGACTGGTCAACAATGCGGTTAAGTGAGGTGACCTTCTTGGTATTGACGACTGACTCACTAGCAGGCAGCGAGGTCTTGTACTTCTTGTAAACAGATACAGGTACGTTTTGCTCACTGATCTGGCGAGCTTGCAACAACTCAGCCACTTGCGTATCAGACAACCCAGTGAGTTTTGTTCCAATGCTTGGGAGTAAGTTGCGCATCTGCGCATAGGTAAACCAAGGTTTGAGTGTGCCCTTTAGATTACCCTCTTTGTACGTAGTTTCAATTTTTAGTCGATCATTGACGACATCCAACAACGCAGTGTCCATGATGCCACGCTGATCTTCAGTGAAGCCAGTCTCAATCAAGAACATCTGTGCTTTATCAATAACTTTTTCATTGTTGGATTCAGTATCAAAGTAGGCATGGAACATGATGTTCTCAATCGCATCACGGAACGCACTTGTATCTGTGGTGGATTCTGCCGTGGCAATATCCTCGTCCAACAACTCCATGTAAGACAAGTCTGCCAGTTCTTCCTCAGGTAGTGGTGTAGCCTGAGCATTGATCTCGTCAGCCAACTGCATGTTGGCACGGTCGTAGTAGTTCTCAGTTGCCCAGCGTTTCTTCTGTTCATCTGAGAGCGTGTTGTACGCTACGCCGCCTTCCGGTTTCATGTCCTCCCATGCCTCGGCAGGACTCAGCTTCTCAACCTTTGGTTTGGCGGCGGGTTTTGCCGCCTCGGCCTTTGGGGGCTGGGGTGTCTTTCCTTGCTTGAGTCTTTCTCCAAGTGCACCAGTGGGGCCACCAAACGCACCCTTGTTGATACGTTCAACCAGCTTGCTGGTTACAGTTTGTACAGTGGGTTCTTGCTTTTTCGCTGTGGTTTTGAGGGCTTTACCCTTTCCGGCAGCTTGGTCTCCGGCTTGGTCTTCGACTCGAACTCCTTTGCCATCTCCGGTTTGTTTTGGTACATCCACGCTCTTTGCGCTTGGCTTTTGAACGGCACTTGGTGCTCCCTTTTTCAGATTGGACACGGCCTTTGCCACAGTGACAGCACTTACGGGTTTACCAGTAGGCTTTGCCTGAGTGACACCTTTTGCCACAGTGGGCTTAGGTAGTGGTTGTTTTTTGCCTGCACTTTTAAGTGCTTGCAAAGACGGTTGCCCCTGTTGATTAAACAAGATGCCTTGTCCGGCACGTTGGAATTCGCCAGCAGTGGGAGGGGGAGCAGGCACTTGTGTTGCGGGTGTCTGTGTACCTACGCCACGACGCAATCCTTCAGCACGTGAAGGCCGGGGCAACTCACCGCGTCTGAACAGTGGGAGTTGTCGAGGTTGAGGAACAGGGACTGGACGCATCGGCATTGACTGCGGAACAGGTTGCTGAGATTGCGTTATCAAATCCAACTGCTGCTGGATTCGAGCCTCGTTCTGCAATCTATCAAGTTGTTGCTGCTTGGTTGCCTCATCTTGGGCGGCCCGCTGTGCCTGCGCAGCTTGGAATTCTTGTGCACGTTGTTGTGATGCAAGAGCAGCTTGCAGTCTTTGCGCCAAGATAGGGTTGGTTGGGCCTTGAGGGGCTGCGCCACTGAACTGCAACGCACCTTGGCGAGGATCAGCCGTAGGGGCAGCAGATGGTGCAGGCAGTCCGGGAAGCGGTTGCTGTGGTTGCATACGTGCAGCCAACTCTTGCGCAGGAATAGTCCCACCAAAAATATCTAGCACGCCCTGTGAGCCGGGTGTTGCGCCGGGCGGGACGTTACCTTGCTGACGCAGCAAAACATCTTGTCGTGTTACATCCGCAGCGTTTGGCCCCATGCCAGCCATGATGACTGGCCCACCCACTGGAGATACAGGAGGAGTAGGGCCGGGGAGTTGTGGCGTAGTTGGGCTTGGGCCACCCAATCCAGCCGAGGGTGGAGGGGTAGACCCCATGAACTCTACGTCGGTGTATTGACGACCGGGGGGTGCAGGAGGTGGGTTGTATGGGGCAATGCCGCCACCTGTTTCTTTATTAGTGGGGTCAGTATTTCCCCCAGTAAGGATGTTGGCGGGTGCTGTGCCCTTTAAGTTGGCAATCGCACCAATCGGGCCACCCACTCCGAAGCCAGCGGCAAAGGAGTTAATCAGCCGGTTTACATTCTCAGGGTCAGAGAAGTCCTGTCCAGATAAACCAAGGAGCAATCCTTCTTGCACAAGTTCTGTAGTACCTTCAGCAGTGCCACCAACTGCGCCACCAACTGCCGCACGACCAGCATAGCCAGCACCGCGTTGTAAGCGTGTAGCACCGGGAGCCATGCCCAAGGTTGAACCAATACCTTTGCTGCCGCCAAGCACTCGTCTGGCAAGCAGGAACTCTGGCAATGTCTCCATCGCAGCGTAGGGGAAAGCACCCATCAAAGCAGTTATACGAGCACCCATATCATCTGCGCCAGCACCTTGGTCACGTTGCTCACCATAGATGTCAGCAGCGCCAGTTGCGTAGTTCTGTGCCAATGAAGCAGTCGCTGCACCAAGAACACCAGCGGCATTACTCAGGACTTTGAGTTCTTCTTTGGTAGCTTGACCTGCTGCGTACTTCTTTGCCGCAGCAAGAATGGCTTGCTTGGCTTCTGCTTTACCAGCCAAAGCTGCAAGTGCACCGGGGACACTACCAAGAGGGCCAGCGGCAGCAGAACCACCAACGAAACCTGCGGCAGCAGTGACTACTGACTCTACTATGTTTGGCCCTTGCTGGGCAAGGTTAGCTACAAACCAGTCAAGAACACCACGGCTCTGACCATATGGCTTGGAGCCAATGTCCGTGAACTGACGTTGGAACGGTAGGGTTTTCCCTATATCTTCCTGTTGCTGCTCGACAATAGACCCACCAAGTTTCTCAGCGCCGCCTAACTGTAGTGCCCGACCAGCGAGCATCTGCATGTTGTCGATACCAATGCCAAAGTTCTTGGACGCTAGACGACCCATGCTGGGATTTTTAATTGAGTTAAGGAACTGACCGTAAGCTTGCTCGTCAAGTGAAACCCAGTCGCCGCCTCGGGGTAAACCCGTACCGGGGTTTTGTAGGTAGGACTCAGACTGCAAAGCAGTAGCTGCATCGTCAGCGTCAAAGGTTATACCGTTAACAAACAACTGTTTAGATGAAGGACTGAACGCAATAGACGGGGGTTGCCGCATCTCCGGCATGGTGAACTGGCTTTGCTTAACTAAAGCCTGCCCCATAACAGCCATATCAGCAGCAGACGGAGCAAGACCACCCATCCCAATATCTGACGTTGGGCTGTATGGCACATATGGGTTTGGTTCTTCACCTACACCCATGCGTTCAAGCATGGGGTTTGCAAAGGAGAGTCCTGCTGTTGCCATTAAATTACCTCACTGTGCATTGAGTCTTTGTTGCGTCGGAATAGGCAAGCCGCTAATTAACTGTGCGGCATTTGATTTTATCTCAATGTTGTCTATTTTTACTGTTGTACCCGTTGGGTTATACACGTACGGCGCACTATTAGGGGGTTTTATGATAAGAGTGCCGTCTCCGGCTCCTGTAGGCTTAATGTCCCAGTCGAAGTTAGCCTTTGCCCATTCCAAAGCTAATGCACCATTATTTTTTGTCCGCTCAACTGTAATTTCTCTAATCATCTTAGCCAACTCAGAAGCATTACCTTCCTGAATCTTGTACATAGACTTGTACCGTTCTTGCGTCATAAACTTGGTCATCTCTGCACCCGCAGCAGCTTGTTGCTGACGGTAAGTTTGATCAAACGCCAGTCGTGCACTGTTACTTAGTTCAAACGGGGTAACACCTTCTTTGGTTTTCTTACCGTTGACCATAATGTTAAACGTACCGTCTGAGCGAGGCTGGATACCAATAGGCACACCTGCGTACTGTGACCACACAGAGGCAAGGCGACGCGGATCATTAGTAAGAGCAAGCTCTTGGAGTCCTTGCATACCCTCAAGATACACACGCCCTTGCGTAACTTTTAGCTGTTCGTTGCTGACACCTTGTCTAAGTTTAAGTAGTTGAATATCGTAATTGTTTATCGCATCGCGCATTCGCATGGCAGTATCAATGCCAGCGGTTGTCCCACTTTGCATATACATTTGTGCAAGACGAGCCGTCTCGTTACGCTGCTGGGTTACAAGGTTTGCTTCCTCTTGAGCCTGTGATGCTACTTGTTGGTACGCTCGTGATAACTGCTGATACTCATACGGGATAGACTGTGGGTTACCAAGGTAAAAGTCTGCGTCCGTGCGTACCACAGTTGCGGTGGCAGGAGCAGCGGCAGGAGCAGCGGCAGGAGCAGCGGCAGGAGCAGCGGCAGGAGCAGCGGCAGGAGCAGGTGGATTTTTATTAAGCGCCAACGGGTCTGCTTGTAGTGCTGCAATCTGTGCCTCTGTCATATTACCGCCGGGGCGTACTGCCGTAGCAGGTGGATTTTTATTAAGCGCCAACGGGTCTGCTTGTAGTGCTGCAATCTGTGCCTCTGTCATATTACCGCCGGGGCGTACTGCCGTAGCAGGAGGAGGAGCAGCTTGTGCTGACGATACTAGTCCAGACAAAATAATGTCAATTGGGCCAGCCATTGCGGCTTTGCCTTTTTCACTAGACGCACCCTTGTATCGCTGGAGAGCTAACTCGTAGTTACCACCAGCTTGTTTTAGCATCGCTGCAAATATCTGCGCTCCAGCAGGGATAGCAATATTGGGATCAAGTCTTTGTTCACGACTTAGACCGTGCGAACTAGCAATCTGCGCAATGCCCAGACCAAACTTCTCGCCACGTGGGGAGACTGCTGTTGGGTTAAACGATGACTCAGTGCCAAGCAACCGCTTAAACACTACAGGATCAATGCCGTACTGAATTGCACTTTGTTGGATGAGTGCATCGTATGGCGTGACCTTGTTGTCATAGGACAGCGCAGCTTTGCTGGGTTTAGTAGGTGCAGCTTGACTTTCTTTTGTCTGTTTTCCTTGTACTCGTTTAATTGTTTTAGCGTCTTGTTCTTTGAGTTGCTCAAGGAGTTGTTTCTCAGTCAATGGTTGGTTTGCATTTTCGGCTCTACGAAGGCGATCATAAAATGGCGTAATTGACTCTGCACCGGGGATCGTGACACTTGTAACATCAGGATCGTAAAAACCAGCGGCTCGCCCTACACGGGCAAAGTCAACAGCGTTCAATCCTTTTTCTAGTAGGGCAGCGGAGCCGGTATAGGGCAGCGCCATAACATCAAACAAAGCAGCAGGCGGTTTTGCAACATTTGCATCAAGTCGTATAAGTGCGCGGCGGTCGTTTTCATCTTGGAGACGACGTAGCCGTTGCGCTGGAGTTAACGATTGAAATTCATACTGCGACATTGCGCTTGTCGGTCTATTAGCAGCTTGTTGGTTAAGCCTTGCCCATTCCTCAGGACTCATGCGACGCATAGGTAAACCATCATTTGCAGCAGGGGCAGCAGAAACAGATACAGCAGGTGCGGGTGCAGGTGCAGCGGCAGGAGGAGGTAAAACATCCACTGACAATCGGTCTGATTGACTAAATGGAGCAGAGTCTAAAGTTGTTTGAAACTGAGGGGCAGATATTTGGGGTCTTTGTCTAGCAGCATCTTGTGCCATCTTGGCTTTGAATGCAGCGAAGCGATTCTGCTCCTCAATTTTTAATTGATTCTCTTGTGCTACACGTTCGGATTCTTCAGCCGCTCGCATACTGGTCGCAGTTGCACCTGCGTTACTGAGGAATTGTCCTAAGTTCATAGTATTTCCTTGTTAAGCTTTTGCTTTGGATGTACCTACAAATGAACCAAACAAATCTCCAATGCCTTGTGCTCTCTCTCTTGAACGTCTATCAGCAGCAGCATATTGGCTAGCTATGTTTTGATACTCGCTGCCGTATCCAGTTTGGTAGCTTGGCATAGCCGTCAAACCAGCTTGCAGAGTCTGTGTACGACCCGCAACCCCGGCTCCATACCCCTGATCGTAAGCAGTACCCGCGTCTCGACCTGTCGCCAAATCAAAACGACGTTCTTCAGATGCGCGACGACTGCCCTCAAGACCACGCAAGCCTGCCCGTTTAGCTTTAGCACCAGCAACTTGGGCTTTTCTAGCACGTTGCAAACCGAAATACTCGGGATTAAAATACTCAGAATCACCGATAAGGTCTTGTGCTGCCTGTAGTTTCTGGTCAAACAAAGCCTTGTTGCTTACCTGCAATGCACGTAACTCATTAGTCTGTGCTTCGATTAATTTCTTCTCTTGGTCAGACATGCCGTCGCCTGCAAAATAAGAACCCGCAAGAGCACCAGCAGCGCGAAGCGTCACATCAGCCAATGCCTTAGGGTCAGTAAATTTTGCTTTAAGCTCGCCCGGAACTGATGCAAGAGCATCAGAAAAAGACATTGGAACTACTGTACTTGCACCAACAACTGTAGCGTTGGAAGGTACAGGTGGCCCCATCGGCCCATCACCACCAAATGTTGGTGCTGCTCCCGCTGCTTGTTGTGCGTTTACGTTAGTGTAACCAGACGCATTAGTGGCAGAAGCTCCATCGAACGCAGCAGTAGAAGTATTAGATGGCGCATTAAATCCTGCTGCTTGTTGCGCGTTTACGTTAGCGTAATCAGAACTAACAGGATCGAACACAGCAGTAGAAGTATCTAATCCTGCTGCTCTTAGCGCGTCTGGGTTAGTGTAACTAGACATATTGGTGGCAGCGGCGGTGGCAGTAGCATAGTCCGGAGCAGGAACAACCTGCCCTGCTGCGTTTACATCATAGACAGGTGCTGGCCCCGTAAGTGGTACCGTAGGGGTGTAGTTGTATCCAGCTATACCTCCTCCTATACCCCCCATGATTGCTCCTCGTTCAACATCGCCCCCTGTGGCAGCAGCAGTTGCAGCGCCTAGACCAGCGCCAACAAGTGCGGAACCAGCCGTTGCACCAATAGCACCGGACAGGCCAATAGAAGCAGCAATCGTCGGGGCAACAAACGGAATTGCAATTACAGCAGCAACACTAACAATTTTTGCAATGGCACCGCCACCACCACCACCTTGGGGTTTAATGCCTATCGCCCGGACAAGTGCAGTACGTTGGAAAGGTGAAAGATCTCCACCAAAAGCCGATTCTGGTAAATCAGGAATACCCATTAGCGCCATAGAGCGGTCATTAAAGCGCTTTGGCATACGAGCTACATGATTCATTTTGTGTTCTCCGTTAAATTGAGCCGCATATGCGTGTACACATGCTTAAATCCATATCTTGAAATTACCCGCTCCATTGCTGGGGACACCCATCCCTCAATAGCTCGGACACCGTTCATATACGCCCATCCGCATAGGCTTTTCCAATACTTCTCATAGAGCGCATCAAGTTCCTCGCCGCCAAGTGCCAGTATATTCATAGCAGGCAAACGTGGGTAGTTGATAATCTCAAGAACTAAAGCCAGCTTTACAGCTGGCACGATTCCTTTGTCGCACTTGACAATAAACACATACATTTTTTGCTGTAGTGCCAGTGCGTAAACATCATCCACCGTAAGTTCCCCATGCATTGATCTTTTAATACACTTCTCAATAAGCGGCTTAGCCGCAGACCAGTACTTGTCAAATTGCTCTTTTGTAGAGAGCAATAGCGCATCAAACTCGTCAAGAGGAATTGGATCAAATCCCGGTGGGTGTGCCATTAGGTTTCCTTGTACTTCTCGACAAGCGTGTCAAAAAACTCTTTACCCTTCATCTCGACTACACGTTTGGGTATGACGTATTCTCCCTCATGTGCGTTGATTAGTACAGAGCCATCAGGTTTTCTTGAGTCCGGGGTCATACCACCCCGTGCCATTGACGGAATAGCACCGCTAGAAACTTGAGCCGCCGAGACTGACGGGCCACCTGCCATTGCGGGGCTACCGCCCTGCATCATGTTTTGCCCACCCAAGTCGCTCTGTGCAGCACGTGCAGCCAACAAGAGAACAAAGATAAGCCCCTGATCATATTGCGGTGGCAAGTCTTGCTCTGTAGTGATGCCTTGCTGTATAGCAAAGTTGCGAACGTAGGGATACATCTCTGGATTTTGCGCAGCAACAGTTGCTAATTGGACAATAGTGTTAAGTTCTTGTTGTGTCAATGCTCCACTCTGAAGCTCTTGCATAATGACTTGTCGAATCTGAGCCATCTCCTGTGGGCGTTGCGTAGCAAACTGATTGATTTGCATCTCCAACATTTGCGGCGACATTGGGCCTTGTGCGCCGTTCGGGTTTACCCCTACATTTGTAGGTGATGACATAGTGCTCATAGGTTCAGGCATACCGCCCATACCAATCATGCCGCCTTGCTGATACGAAGGTGCAAAAGTACCCATGTTAGTCATACCAGATGCAAGCCCTGTAGATTGCGATCCAGCTTGGATTGGCGGGGTCGTGGTTGTGGAACCTAGATTCAAGATGCTTGCCAAAGCTGGCGGCAAATCAAGTGATACTGTAGAGGGTGGATTAAACATATTTAACCTTTCAGTTGGTTGATGAGCGTATTCACAGTGATCCGCAAAGACGCTACGTCATTGGCAAGTTGTTGCACATTAACAATTAGTGTATTGTAATCTTCAAGGCTAGGCACAGTTACCCCGCTTATTGTAAAGCCAGCACCCGTAGCTGTAACACGAGACATTGTTTGCTCCGTGGGGTTAGCAACGGTTACCTGCCCGCCAAGAATTGCACGAGTTGCGTTGCTTGAACCACGTGATCCAATTAGCAACTCGACGTTTTCTTTAAGTGCATAAATTGTGCTGGACTGCGCGTCAGTTAACCCGCTTTGCGGGATGTTGGGGATAGCAGAAAAACGTGGGCTTCGTGTTGCCATCACATCTCTCGCAGTCCGAGGGGAGTTTCCCCTAAATAGATAGCACGAATCCGGATGTCGCCTTCTACGCTAACCTCAAACTTATCTGTGCGATACCCAGTAGGTAATCGAAACACATTAGAGTCCGAGACAGTTGTTGTCAATACAAGTTCTTTGTTTGCCCACAGGTAAAACGTAATGTTGTCAGCAGCATCCCAGATACTAGTTACAGATTCCCATACCGATGCCGATGAATCCCATACCGTCGACACTGTAGTGTAGTCAGCTACAACACGTGCTGCGCCAAGGTTGATCATGCCTTTGGTGGTAATGACTTTTGACTTCCACTCCATAGTTGTAGCCGGTTGGTCTAAGTCGTCCCATTCATAGATGTCACCGTTTACACCACTAACATAATACACAACACCGTCAATAGAATCGTAGTACGAAGCGGTAAAAGTGTAGTCAGCATCTACAAAAAACCCACCGGCCTTGGCATCTTGCTCGAAGATAAACGCCCCGGTTGAGTGCGCTGCAAAATAGTTATCACCGTAGTACTCAGCAATGACAGTTGTCGGATCAAGCGCGGATGTCCATGTGTCATTGTTGTACAGCAACTTAGTGATGATAGCTGTTCCAGCGGTAACAGCGTAGACCGCCAGTCCGTCGTGTGTAGAGTACACAATGCCGTAACCCATCGTCACCATACTGTTCTTACTCAGGCATGGAAAGTTAGCATCAATACGCTGGGTGGACATGCCGTTGGCAGGGTCAGACCCCGACACAAAGAACGGATATGAGTCTGTTGTCACCAATGCAGAGCCGTTAATCGCAGCAATACCCACAACATTATGCTCAAGGTTAACTGAGTATCTTTCAGGCCATGCGTGTGGTGCACCCGGCTCAGAGAAATACAAAGTGTTGCCAACGAATCCCACAAGAATGTTGTTCTGGATGGCAGTCAGCCCTTGCAAATCTTCAGGCGGCGGATCAAATTCATCAGTGCTGAGGATGCTAAATAAATCACGAGACTCAAAGTCATCTGTAAAGTCATAGCTACCATCGCCCCAATATCGTGCAGTTGTAGTCGGCGGATTTTCTGAAACGTCGTGATACATCGTACCCGCAACTACCAGTGTGTTCGCAACATCCCCAGCCGTCTGCGCGTATTCAAAGGTGTAGTCATCAATGACATCAGTGACAATGCCACCCGTAATATCGAACGAAGCCACAGTGCAGCCACTAATTTTAAAGCGATCATCAAGGCCAAGATTGTGCGGAAAGACTAAAGCTACACGAGACACATTACTGGTTCGTTCTACAGACGCTAAGGTAGTGGGGAACCACAGTTCACGGAGCAGAAAATAATCTGTGCCCGATGTCGTTGCTAAAGTGCGATAGAGTTTTACACCACGCACAAAGTTATCACCAGTAGGTTTAGCCGTTGGCAAATTTGATACCGTGACAATCTGTCCTTCTTTGATAAACAAATTGTCAGATGGTTCAGATGCAATAGATTCTTCGTCCCACGGTGTGTACCACGTGTAGACGTAGGAACGCGCTTGAGTTAAACCACCAAGATCAACCTTGGCAGTCGTAAACGCAATAGGTGTAGCTGATGATCCGATCTGAAAACCGGGGCTGAAGTACGTAAACGTAGTGGTGCTTGTGACAGTACACTCTACGTTGGTTGCGTTAAAACCCGCAAGGTTTAAATTAACATTTCCACTAGTGGTAGCTGACGAAACGGCTATAACGTCAAATGTATTTGTTGCCACATTGCTGACTGTGTATGTCCCGTCTGTAGCTGTGCCGGATAAAAAATCAAGCGCAATTGACGCACCATTTGCTAACCCGTGAGCGGTAATGGTCATATTAATTGTAGTTGTGCCCGCTTGGTTGTATGTTCCCGACAAAAAAGTAAACGCTGTCAGTGAAATTGATCTACCGGACGCTAAATCATGTGGTGCACTGGTTGTAATTGTTACAGTATTGCCAGCGTCACGAAAAAAGTTTGTTGTTGTCTTTGTTGTAAATGTTGTTGACGCTGTTGTAAGCACCGTAGTTGGTAACGGTAACCCTAAGTCGTAGTACGTTACTGGGTACGGAGCCGCGCCAGCAGTTGCCAACTCGTAGTTGCTAATTTTAGGCGCTCCATCGCCGGAATAATAAAACCGCTGCTCGTCTTTGTCGGTCTTAGATGCAACAGCAATGTCTACATCAGTAAGCCATGACAACCATTTCTTTGCGTTGGTCGCGGGGTCGCGTAGCGCAAACAGCGTTTTGATTGTGCCGGTGCGGGCTGTGTTGTCAACAACAACAGGTTGTGGGTAAGGAATAAGATCACCCGAGTACAGCTTGCAATTGTTTGCAATCTGCGCAGCCGTGTTCGGCAACAACTCCGGGCTTATCTTGGGAGCCGTGCCGAGAAAGTTGGTGATCTTAATCGCTGACATTTAGACGTTCCGTTCAAAGTGTGGACAATCTACAAGAGATTTGAAGTTGCCACCCCAACGGTTCTTAGGATACAGACTTTCCCAGTAACTGCCAAGGGGGGCAAGGACATCTTTATCCCAAATGATTTTACCGTCTTTAAAGAAGTTTAAGTCAATGGCGCATCGTTTTAGATGGATGCTGTTCATTGTCTTGGAACGCCCCGTCTTTACGTAGATAGCTTGTTGTTCAGGGGTACGTGTTAGTTCGCCACCCGTGACCATGAAGCCTTGCTCGGTAGCGTACTGAATTAGTTTGCAGGCGTCCAGTAAGAACGCAGCTTGTTCTTGGCTAAGGCTCATTTTTTACTCCTCATTTCTGCCAGTTTCTCAATCGTCCTACCGCCAAAGTACGCACCCATGATGAGCATACCCCACTGCCCAAGCAGGTTAACGTAGGATTCATTGGCGTTATACCCAAAGGCTGACATCATGCTGAACAGGAAGTAGCCTACAAAAATAGCTATAAGACTCATGGGGCGGATGTTCTTGGACAGCCAAGAGTCAGATGCCATATCAGCGTTCCAACGGGTAGAGACATTGTTTTCCTCGTTGGCTTGTGCCGCCAACAGTGCCTTGAGTTCTTCTTGCTCAAGTCGTGCCTTCTCAATGCCAAGCTCAAGCAGACGTTCCTCATGGTCGAACTGCATCTGCCGTAGCTTTGTTACATCCTCAGGTGTAGGGTTGTCGGGAATTTTTACGCCAAGCGTGTTCTCAACTACTTCCTTGCCTTTGGCTTGGATAGCGCTGGACAGTAGTGTCAGCCCATTTTGGGCAAGACTACCGAGGAGGGATGCGACTATTGGAATCATCTCTTTCCTTTCTTTCAAGCTCTCGCCTGAGTTTTTCTACCTTCTCTATCTGCGTTTTAACTTCATGCTTGGCTTCCAGTATGTCCAGATACAGCATACCCATTACGGGCAAAAGCAAAGCAATAAGAAAACACGCAGCAACCCATCCCATTATGTCTTCCCCCAACGATTTATCAGGAGTAGGAGGAACCACAGGTACAGGAGGAATATAGTAGTTCCGATCAGGTACGCTGACTTTGCTTGGAAGTTTCTTTTTGCTTCCCGACGTTGCCATTGCTTGTACCTCTGCTGTGTTTCCTCTTTTAGTCTTGCTTGTTCCTGTTCTTGACCAATGACTTCTCGCATATCAAACACTTTGCTGTACAACGCCCCCATCTCAGGAGGAGATTGATACACCATCGCTTCTCTGATAGCAACATTTAATTCTTCCATCTGCTGCTGCGCCATGATTCTATGCAAGGCTGCTTCCATCAAGTTGGCACTGGGATCATAGACGTTTTTAGATTTTTCTTCTTCCTCCCGGATATGTGTTGTTAATTGTTCTTGAAGTTTAAAGAATTGAGATAGCTGCCCCACAATGTCTGCCATGACTTGGGTTTCGTCAACGGCAACGTAGGTTTCTTTCTTTTTTGCCACAGGCTGGGGCGATTTTCCCTGTGAGACAGGTGCAGTACCTGCACCAAACATTTCTGCCAACTTTGACCAGAAACCCCTAACCTCTTTTGCGATTCCAACGACTTCGTTAACAGTGCTTTTGACTTCCATGAAGGTAGTCTTAGCTTGCTTATACAGCTTGCAGCCTTCCTTGATGGCAGCGACACAGGCATTGGCGGCAAAGAGAATGCTGAGTGGATCAATATTTTACTCCTAAAGTTTTATTACAGAAAAAATGCTAGGAAATTACCGGTCGATCCAAAGTCCCAACCCGTATTATTACCGCCGTTTGTATTTAAATAGGGAGCCGCAGTGAACGCCTCCCAGTCTGCACCGCCAGTGGCATTTGACCTACTGATTGAGCAGAACGAAACAGACACAGTACCACTTGCTTTGGATAGCGTATGGCTTGCAGCGGTTATCGAGCCAATGGTTATCAGGTTTCCTGCTGTGCCCGACAAACTAAAGTTGCTGAACGTGCTTGTTGTCCCTGCTGTAAACAAGATTGATGCTGGCTGGACAGTATTGGTTATGTTGCTGAATGTGTTTGAACCTTCAATAGACAAAGCACCAGCCCCACCTTGGTTAACTGTGCAGTTGTATGTATAGCCGCCACCCACAAACGTCTTGGCAGTTGCGGCAGTCATAGAGATCGTGCCTACCCCTGTTCCTGCTGTTGTTGTAAATCCTGACCCACCTGTTACATTCCAAGCAGTTGACCCAGAGCCAACAATTATTAAACTTCCACCGTTAAATGTAAGATTTCTTGCGGCGTTTCCCTGCGAAGATGCAGTTCCAGTTGTCCATGTAAGCCCGTTAAAATCTACAGTTCCTGCTGTAAAAGTTGTATTTCTAGTTGAGCCAAATGTTATTGCATCTTGTATTTGATATGTAGCCCCCGGACAATTAAAGTTTACCGGAAAATCTAATGTCTTCGCGTTTGTTGTAATTGTCTTTGTTCCACTTGTTGCGCCAAATAGTATCGGGTTTCCTGATGCAGACAATGTCATTCCTGAAGAAAGCGTTAGGTTGCCAAAAATAGTACTATTACCAGTTGTAAACAATGTTCCAGCATAACCAGTGAAATTTACGTTCCTCGCTGTATCGCCAAACGTACTTAAAAACTGTAAACTATAAGTCCCACCAGTAAAGTTAAAACTAATAGAGTCTGTTTCAGACAATGTACCCGTATTAACAATAATGGAAGTAGAACCCGTACTCGTTACGTTAACTACCTGAGTTCCAGTTGTAGTAAGCGCTGTAGCTGTTGCCGTAGTCCACACAGTACCTGTACCTGTACAAGTAATATTTCCTGTACCGAACGCAATTGCTCTCGTGCCTGCGCCGCTACCGAAAAAATTACCTGTGCTTAGTGTTAGATTGTTTAGGTCTAACGTGCCTAGGGTTAGTGTTGTTAATCTTGTAGCGCCTATTGTAAGAGCGTCTTGAAGTTGCCATGTACCACCAGTACCGTTAAACGTAACTGGAAAATCTAATGTCTTCGCGTTTGTTGTAATAGTCTTTGTTCCGCTTGTCGCTCTAAATGATAATGTTTGTATTGATGCAGTCAGTGTCATGCCTGAAGAAAGCGTTAGGTTGCCGTAAATTACTCCAGAAGACATTGCCGCCAACGTACCGGCATAACCAGTAAAGTTAACATTTTTTGCAGCATTACCTGAGTTTGGTAAAAACGCCAGCGGATAAGTTCCACCAGTAAAGTTAAAACTGATAGAGTCTATTTCCGCCATGGCTCCGGGCGTTACAGTTATAGCAGTAGAGCCTACGCTAGTTACGTTAACTACTTGAGTTCCAGTTGTAGTAAGCCCTGTAGCTGTTCCACAAAGCCACACACTACCTGTACCTGTACAAGTAATATTTCCTGTACCGAACGCAATTGCCCTTGTGGGGTTGGTGCCCGGACTGGTACAGGTAAATAACCCCGTGGTTAGTTTAAAGTTGTTTAAGTCTAACGTACCTCTCGATAGTGTTGTTGTAACCGTTGACCCTGTTGTAAAAACGTCTTGCAAGATAACAGTTCCACCCGGACTACTTATAAACATACCCGCTGGAAAAGTCTTGCCAGCACTTGTAATTTGTTGTGTTGTGCGTCCACTAAACTGGTATGCGGTTGTGCTTGTTAGCGTAATACCAGTGCCAGTAATAAAATTAGCATAAATTGATAATGTATTTGCCGCTGATGCCAACGTCATGGTGTTTGTCGTTCTCAACGACATATCTATTGTGCCAACGTTGTACTCACCGTTTATGGTTGTCGTTGAACCAGATGCAGGATAAGTTGCCGCAGGAAATACCGCAGTATCTTGCGCCAATGGAAACATGGTTGCGTCTAATGCACCACCGGATGTAGCAGACCAAGAACCTGAACCTGTAGTACCCCAATCAGCAGAACCTGTTTGCCTATAGTAAACAGTCTTAGCCGCAGGAAAAGTTATATTGGTGTTTCCCTTGCAGTCGCCTAGTCGAGTGCCTGACAGCGTGCCATGTGCGCCAGCAATAGTTATATCTCTAAAGTCAACATCAGACATTGCGGCAATAGATGCACAAGTAAATGTGCGTGGTACACTAATAATGCTACTGTTAATAAAATAGCGACAAGATGCCGTAGTACCAGCGCCTATGGTGAATATCCCATTGATTGTTTGGTTGTCGCTATAAGTAAATCGCCCAAGTCCAACAGATGTTCTGCTTGCAAATGTTAGGTTATTGTATGTAGCCGTACTAGATATTTGAACAAATCCACTAACCTGCGCGTGCGAAACATTATAAAATGTTTGGCCGCCCATGTCATCAAGATGTGACGAGCTTGTAAAGTTTATCTGAGATGTTCCAGCGTTAAATGTAAGATTTGTAGGTGTAGCAAAACTTATGGCAGAAATTCCACTTAACGTAACTGTAGACGCATTAAGGTTAATTGTTCTTATGTTTGAATTACTCGAAAATAATTGAGGTACTGTTACTGCGTAATTTCCTACTGACGAAGTATCAAATGTGCCATTAGTAACTGTTAATGATGTGCTGGAAGCGCTGATAGTAAGTGCAGAACCAAGTGTCCAACCACCCCCAACACCGTCAAATGTAACTGCAGCACCAAACGCAACACCATTAGTTGTTATGGTTTTTCCTGTTGTTGTAGCATTAAATGTGGTTACGCCTGTATATGTGCGAGTAAAGTTTGTCGCTTGAAATGTGAGACTGCCTGATACGTTCAATGCAATACTTGTACCAGCAAGGGTCATCGTGCCATCAAGGCCTGATGCTGTGAAATTATTACAGACCCTTGGCGTGTTTGCCATAGTGCAAGTAAATGCCGTTGTTCCACTATTTGAGTTGGCATCAAAAAATACGTTATCTGCCGCAGTAGGCACAGATGCACCAACAGTAGCCGCACTCATGCTTTGAGAACCGTAAGTTCCCCCAATAGTTACAACCCACGTATTTACAGAACCACTAACAATTGTTCCAAGTGAAACATGAGTACTTGAGAATACAGTCATGCCAGCTACAAGTGCTGGTGATCCAACAGTCGTTAATGTAGTACCTGTACAACTAGCGGTAAAAGATAAACCAGTGGCCGCAGACCAGTTGGTAGTTTGGCTGCTACCCCAAGTACCTGTGCCACCTACCCAATAGCGATCAGCCATTTTTTACTCCGCAATCACGGGGTTACCATCAGCATCAAAAACTATATTTCCATCGGCATCCAACACATAGTCTGGTGATGGTGCAGTAATCATAGCAACCCAGTTATCAAACCTCTGCTGTTGCATGGCATTGATCTCATCTTGAGTTAATCCGTGGTCATCTTCCAAATGCAAAGCATCTGAAAACGTGCCGTGTTGTGAGTGGAAAGAGAAATCAATTTTTATCATATTAAGCCTGTGTGGTTACTGCAAGCACATCCCAACGGGTGTTGTTGGCGTTATAAATACAACCTACATAAGTTGTTTTGTTTGCAACAGTGGCTGTTGGTAAAGTTGTTCCAATGACTGCATAGGTAGCGTGCCAAGTCAATGTTTGACTTACACCGCTATCTAAAAACCGAAACAGTAATCTACTACCATCAGTGGGCGTTCCTGTTGGGGCATTGATTGTGAGTCCTGTTGCCAATGCTGTGAAGGCCTGCAAATCTGTTGCCGAAATATCTGGAGTTACAGATGCTGCGGATGCAGTCGAATTTATCCTGAGGTTTACACGTTTATTTGTGAGCGTCTCTGATCCAGCTAAGGTTGCCAATGTCCCCGTTGTCGGAAACGTGACATTTGTAGCACCTGTTAGTGTTCTGGTATATGCAAAATTTCCAGAACTTGTAACCGTTGCTGCTGCGTTATTTGCAACACCCGATCCGCCGGATACTGGCCCCATAGGTGTAGATGCTGTCACCGTGGTAAACGCTCCGGCAGCAGGAGTAGCGCCCCCAATCGCTATGTTGTCGATAGTTCCCCCGGTCAATGTTGCACCAGATGAGCTAAGCGTGTTAAGCGTGGCAGTAGAAGAAGCACCCAAAGTGGTAAACGCACCAGCGGCAGCCGTGCCGCCTCCAATAGCAGTACCGTCAATCGTGCCAGCATCAATATCTACTTTAGTAATATTGACTTCACCAGTGCCGTTAGGTGTTAAATCAATATTTCCATTGGTATCAGTAGAGATAATGGCATTGCCATTAAGCTCTAGGTTGTCAACGTCAACCTCAGAAAACTTAGCCGTAGACGGCGTTGTAGCTCCAATAGTTGTGCCGTTAATTGTCCCACCCGTAATGGCAGCAGTGGTAGTAAGCCCTGCATTAAGATTAGTGAGGTTGGCATCCATCTCCGCATTTGTTAGCGGAGACCCTTTACCTGCTCTTGTTGTAATAGCTGCCATGTGTTACTCCTTAGGCTGATAAAGTAATTGTCCAAGTAACAACCATCGAGTCATCAGCCGCCTTATTAACAACAGAAAAAACTGTCCGGCAAAGCATCGTGCCACTAGTAGAAGCATTAAAAATACCAGCTTCAGTAACAGCGCCAGTTGCCACGCCAGCGGCAAATGTAGCCACGTAAACAACATTCTGATTACTAGCTCCGCTAATAGTAGTGCTATCTAAAGCTTGCCGACTACCCAATAAATTTCCAAGGTCGGTATTTGCTGCCAAAGCGGTTGATGTGCCTGACCCTATACCCATGTGACTCATCACATTTGATGCTACTCCAACCATTCGACTAGCGATATAGCCTAGCCCTGTGTTTACCACAAGATTGGGGATGTAACGCGACTCTTTAACTTTCCCAGTCTTGTCAGTTAGCACAATGTTAAGCTGCCCGCGCAACAAGATATTTTCAACTTTGTTCATAGTAGTTACCTTTAAGAGAAAGCACGGGATTCACCTATGTAATCCTCGGAAAAATATGTTGAGTCAATATAATTTTGATTTACTAAAGACCCGGAGCTAGATACTAAAGAGGTATTGGCTAGTATTTTTGCCATTGCAGCGGCGTAAGCTTCACTAGCCGTGACCGGTTCAGCAGGAATGGCCTTATATAATGTGTAGAATCTTCCTATAGAAAACACATAATCTAGATTATCTACAAAATAAGTTTCGCTAAAATAGAATGCTGTTCCGTCATCTGCGGCAACAGAGTCAGCTAATTTTTTACCGAAAGTAATACGTTTAAGTTCTGATGCTAATGCAGAATCACTTAGAGATTTTGTCATTGCACGAAGTAGACTCTCCGTGATAGTAGCAGTGTCAGTTAAGAGCTTAATTAATAGAAAATCTCCAACTGCAACAACAAGACGTTGTGAAAGTATTGTTGTTTGCAGTCTTATACTTAACGTAGCCATAGCCATACGCTGAGATAAAGTTCTCAGAGATAGGCGAATAGGACTGGTTAAGGTCTTTAATTTCATGTGAAATCTTCTCGGACTGTAAACTGCAACAGATCAAAAATAGTTTCTCGTAAAGTGGACGCCAACACAATCTCAACTTCACCTTCATACTCTCCGGCGGCAATATCTAAGTCTGTAGTTTGCCACGCAATAACGGCGATTCCATTTGTAGCCGGAGCAGGAATAGTAGCATTACGACTTAGTAGAACTGTAGTAGTGTCCACTGCACGAAGATGTAGTGTGACAGTCGCTCCAGTTAAATCAGTAGCCGCCCCAGTAAGGCTGTCCGTAAGTGTGAAACGAAGTTGCGGGCCAGTGTCGTTGCGTACAAGTTTAATTGTAGACATATCAGGCTCCAAAGGGTTGCATCTGTACCCGCATCATACCGCGAGAATTGCTAAGATTTGCCCTTGCTCTGCGCTCTGCGCCCTGCGCAAGAAACTGTTTAGCATGGTAGGCAGCTAACTCCCTATCAGACCAATTTGTATTGGGTAACACCAACAATTGCTGTAGTGCACCATGCATAATAACATCTTCAAGATCATCAAACACTACCTCGTCCATATCTGTAGCGGAGCGTGTAGGTTTTAGCGCATAGAACATCCGCACAGCGTACGTGCGCTGCGCATCTGGCAGTGGCAATACAGCAAATTCGTTTGGGGAAATTTGTGTGATAGAACGAGGTTCCGAACCAAACTCTGCAATGTCTTGACTCGTAGTATATTTATCGGCCCACTCAGGATACAGCATCAACGCCTTATCCAGCGGCAAAACTTCTAGCGGCTCGTTGTTCATTAAAGTGCTAAACACCGCATGAACTTGTGTATCAGCAGGTTTACGATATGTATACACATATGCGCCGGGCGTGAGATTAAACACAGGCTGTTGATACCGATACGCCAACGTTTTTTCGCAAGCCTTAATTGCAGCATCCCGGATATACTGGACTACTGTTTGGTTGGGGCATCCCGGCACGCTTGGTGATAGCCGTGCAGTAAGTGAAGAAAAACTACGTGTAGCCATTAGATCACCTGTCTCGGGTCAAGCCCGCCTTCTTCAACGTCTGTAATTATACGGGTCTGAAGTCCAGCGCCCAGACCTTGCACAAATGCATCAAAGAATAATTTAGCACGCCCAGAATTTACGTGCTCGTTGTCAACAGACTCCGCCAAGTACACAGTACCCTCAACTACAGAAGTAAGATACGCATCGGGCAGTAGCAAAATAGTATCGTTAAGTCCGTAAGTTGCGGGCGACTGTGCGTACTCTCCAACAAGTTGGACACCCGAACTAGGGCGGGGGTAGACAAAAAATCTATTGGGGTTCCGCACATGCCGCATAAAATTTACAGGTGTGCCCGACGGTTCGCTAACCCAACTGGGGTACATCCTGTCCAAGGTTTCCTTCGATACCTCAGTTATAGCATCGCCGCCATTTACTTGGAAAATTTGTATCAGCCGTACAGAATCTGTTGGGCAACTTTGTAGTGTTGTATCCGGCACAGTCGTAAAATTTGTAATCAAAGAAAACAAATCTGGACGAAGGATCGCCATCTTTTTTAAAGTCTGGTTTACAAAACCAAGTAACACAGCATCGCTATAGCGAAACGTTGCCGTGTTATCTTGGACTAAGTACCTAACCTCAGTGATGACGTCGTTCGTTAACATTTATGGTAGACCTCTAGCAGCTTCTTCAGCCAATTCAGGTGGGGTGTACGGCGGAGCTTCAGGAATTTCCGCAGTCGTTAGGTCAAGCGTACCTCTTTTTTTACGTCCGGTAGGCTTATCCTCTGCTGCAATTTGTTGCACAACAGCAGGCGGGATGAATCGTTCTGGGTATGCAACTTCTTCAGACACGACTTCACACTCAGGATTTTTTGCCAGAATGGGATTGAAGTCATAGATAAAGCCGTCTGCTTTAACCCGAATAAACATCTTGCTCATTTTTTAGCCTTCTTAACTACGCCGCCTTTTTTCATGCTGGGTTTTTTTACCATGCCACCTTTGGCATAGCCGCGTACATCAACGCTATCCTTAATAGCATCTTTTTTCATTTCGTCTAAAGATTTTTCTTTTGCTTTAATGGGCATATCAAACTCCTTTGGTTACGATTGCAATAATGACACCCGCCATCCCCATGATGAGAGTGCCTGCTGCTTTGATAAGCAGTTTCTCTAAACGGTCAACACGAGATATAAACGTGTTGTACCGCTCTGCACAAATTGCTTCGTGCGTTATTAGTTTGTTCTCAACTTCATTTGCCGTTGTCATATTACATGCCTTCACCGGGAGTTACATACACTACCGAAGTACCAGAAGCGGTCTTGCCAGTAAAGAATGATCCTGCTGGAAATCCGAGGACAGTAACAGAAGCCGGAGCAAGTGGAACTGCGCCTGCGCCAATTGACGCTGCCTTAGCTACAGCCGTTGCATTGTCTACTCCAACACCTAATAGTACGACTTCTGTCCCTACATTATGTACCCTGTACTGATACGCTGGGCGTGTAGTAGGGGCAGAGGACGGAGCTTGCGCAGATGTTGGGACAGTAGTAGCTGCGGTAAATGTTACCGTGAGGCCCAGAGGGCTGAAGGCAAGTGCGGCTGCGGGCATATCAAATTCCTTTAATTAAGTTAACGATACTTTGCGGTTTTTGCGGCAACCGTTTTGGGTTGGGCTACGAATTGTTTTCCGGCGGCTTTTCCTGCCCGTTTGGCTTTGGTCGTTGCAGCATACTCAGCAGAGCTAAGACTTTTAATTGCAGCTTCAGGGAGGTATCTCTCACCAGTGTCAGAAGATTTTTTACCACTTTTGGTTCTCCATTTTTGATCGCCCCAGTTTTTTAGGGACTGTTGCGGGGCTTTCATGTCAGTCCCTGTATCCGCCGCCAGCGGCCTTATACTTCTTGGCAACAAGTTGTGCTTTGCGTGCGCTCCACTGGCCTGCGCCAGTGCCCTGCACAGCAGCAGACTTTACCTGAGACACAATCCGTTTCCGTAGTTCCGGCTTGGTGTAGTTGCCAGCCGCATTAACTGTAGATTTGGATTTAGGTTTGGTAGCCATGTTAACAATTCCATGCTTTGAGTGAAAGAGCTTTACGAGTAGGCTTACCCTTCTCGTCCTTCATTGGGCCGGGCATACCGCCCATACGGGCGCAGAAACTGGCTTTGCGGCCTGCATCTGCTTTTGTTTTAGGATTCGGTGCTGGCGGCTTTAATCCGGGTTTACCCGGATTGGCCTTGTTGTAGGACGCACGCCCTGCGGCATTTAGACCCCCCTTGGGGTCTTTGCCTTCCTTGCGTGTCCATGCTGGGGTCTTAGCCATTACGCCACCGCTCCTTTCAGTACAACAAACTGAAGGGTTGGACTTTCACTGGTTATAGCCCCAGCGCTAATATTACCTACTGAAATAATACATGCCCCCGCAGAAATTGAAATTACATGCGTAATGTAGTATTTGCGTGTGCCTGCTGATAACGAACCACCGTTTTTAATGCACACCTTAACTACATCATTTGCTTCGATGGTGCTATTGGTTAGAACAAATTCATCTGCGTTGTTTGCTGAAAGCCCAACGGCAAATAGAACAATCTCGCCTGTAATCTTGTTAAGCGTAACACCAGTGGTGCGGCTTGTTGCTTGCGTTACAGTACCGCCTGTGCCGGTGGGGTAACCCATCTTGCTAGAGCTAAGGGTTTGTCCTGTACCCTTGGGCGTGATGTTGATGTTGATGTTGGTATCTGTACCATCTGCGGCTAATGTGCTGCCGGTAAGATTGCAACCTGCTGCTGCGGCACTCGTTGCCAGCGTCGTAGACTCAAGCGACGTAATGCCTGCGATTGTGCCGCCAGTAATTGCAACCTTAGCCGCAGTAACTGAGCCTGTGCCGTTAGGGGCTAGTACAAGATTTCCGTTGGTATCTAGTGTAGAGATGGTGTTGCCATCTAAACGAATGTTGTCTACCGAGGCAGACAGAGTGCTAATTTTTAGCGCCGTTGCTACTCCCGTGCCGCTATAAACTGTCTTTTCAGTAGCCGTCGGGCCGTCATCAACATGAATCAGTTGATCGTAGGTATTAGCAATTGTTGAACCCGTAAGGTTAACTGGCATCCTAATCTCCTATACGGACAGGGAGCACAAAGCCCCCTGCCGATTACATTATGACGCAAGAAGCGGCAAAGAATACCACTGTGTGGTAGACGAAGCAACTAACATCACACTAGTTGACGCAGCAATACTAAGTGCACCGTTAGCCGAAAGTGCATTGATTGTTCCGCCAGTTGCGGGATAAATCTTTAGTACTGCACCAGTAGTGCTTTTGACAATCACAGTAGCACCAGCAACCGCCGTAGGCAAAACTACGCCCTTGGTTGCATCAGCCCCTGAGACGACATTCAAACCTTCAGCTAATGCAGTTGCGTTAGCTTGAGTTGAACCCGCAGCCGCAGCCGCCGTAACAGCCATGCGAACACCGGTAGTCACAGCCAGCGTTTGCAATACTGCTTTACCACTGTTGATGGTCACATTGTCTTGTGCAATACCACTATAAACACCCATGATTTTCTCCTTTTAAGAGCAGGGGCCGAAGCCCCCACTGGGTTTAGTTGGCGTTGGCAACAATAGCAAAAACATTCATCACGCAGTTAGCTGGGACAGCGGTGTTGATCAAAAGATCAATCGTGTCAGCAGTAACCACAACGGATGGATTTGCAAGATCAGCCGCTTTCAGGCCGGTAGCGTTGGAAGCAACGTCGTTGGCGTACACGTTTGCAGCGTACGGTGAACCACCTGTAAAACCAAGGTCAAAGGTAGCAGTTGTGTTAGTAGTCTCAGCAGTCGTCACATTCACACCAGCCGCCAAAACAATAGAACCGGCAGGTAGAGAGATTATTTGCAGCGTGTCAGCAGCAGCCAGTGCCGTAGCACTAGCAGCAGAACGAGCAGCAGCAATTGCGGCGAAGTCCAAGGTTACTTCAAACTTAGAGATGTCGGTGACGTTCGCGGGGTACGCAGCAGTACCCTTATTGAACCCGAGTGTGTCAGTATATGCAGCCATTTTAATTTCCTTTTCAGTATGTTGGGGAGACTTAGAAGCTGATAACAGCCGTTGCCAAAGCTTCGCCCTTGGTAACTTTATACCCATAGACTTGTAAGCCACGGATAATGTTGCCAAAGGTTGATTCGGAGCGGATGGTTTCCATATTTGTCATCTGCGATGCAAACGTGAAGCCCATCTTGTGACCGGCGATGATGTTGTACTTACCTGAAGACACACTCAAGTTGTGGCTCACGTAGATAGTAAAACGATCAACCATACCCAGACGACCATTACGGACGATAGACATGCTGTCGCCAGTCAACGAAGCGTCTTTCAGTTCAGACTTCTTGATCAAACCAGCCATCTTGGCAGGAATAACCACAAAGCGATCAGCTTCAGGTGAGTTAGCTTCGTCCAATACAGTGCCGAGGTCAACAAGCAAATCAACAACAGATGTGGTGCTAGAAGCGCCGTCCTTAGTCACGGTCAGTGGAGAACCACTTGTACCGAGATTAAATGAGGCAGATTGCTCACCAGCGGTTGCGCCCTTGTTGGCAGCTACGATACCGGGCAGGATGTCGGTCAACACGCGCTGGTCAATCTTGATCTTCATACGCTCAGAAGCGTCCTTTGACCAAGTGTCCATCAAGTTGATGTCCGATTGAACCTTATCCACATCATCTTCAACGCAGGAGAAGTACTCGCCTTTGTCGATGATTAGTTGAATTTTTGGTTTATCAGGATTTTCTACGACCAAGGTTTGACCTTTTACGTAGTCGCGGATGGTGATCTCCGGTGTGGTACGGATATTTACAGTGTCACCGTACTGGCGAATCTCGCCTTCGTAATCGGTGTTCGAGATCGCTGCGAGCACGGTGGCGTCGTAGAAATTTTCAATCAATTTGCCAGACCAAATCTCAGGGATAAAGTTACCGCTGTAATTGGGACGACCGGGGGAAACGGGATAAGACATGGTGAAACTCCTTTAATCAGGCATTAGCTTGGATGCGATTTTCTCGCTGTGCAGCAAAAATATCGCGTTCGATTCGGTCACGCTCTGGCTCTCGGCCTTTGTACTTACCAGTTCGGACATCGTTAAAAAACTTTTGGATGTCTTGCGGTGAATACATTTTACCTTGATTAGTAGTTGCAGGTGTTCCAGTATTTCTTGAACGACCGGGGGTAACCTGTTTTTCCAATTCAGAGTTTTGAGCGCGACCAGTGGATTGAGCAACTGCGGCTTGTCCAGTAGACTCTAGCCAAGCACGGAAGAAATTAGCAACACGTTTTGCATCAAGCGAACGCTGCGCATCGTCGAGATATGTCTGGCGAGTAATGCCCGTCAACGGATCAGCCGACAATAACCACGACTGAAATGCGTCGTTGTCATTGATCTGGCGAAAGTTGGGGACAACACTAGTCAGTTCAGCCCAGAACCCTTGCTCTGCGGATACTTGCTGACGTTGTGCTACGGCTTGCACCTGCGGCACTACGTTAGTTTGCATCTGCTTAAACATCTGTTCCATCTGCGCAAAGCGTTGTGCCATAGGGATTAACTCCTCACGGGACACCTTACGCATCACATCAAGCGATTCGCCATACTCCTCAACATCTTTGTCGGTAACAATTTTTTCGACAGTCTGTTGCGACTGAGCACTCGTTTGCTGTGCGGATAGCGATGCAAGCAACTGTTCCATCTGCTGTACACGGTTTGCCATCTCCCGATTCTGCTGGTGCAGGCGGGGAACTTCGGCGTTGTACATACCCTGAAGTGTTTTGTACTTCTGGACAATGGTTTCTTCCGGCAGGTTGTCATCATCCGACTTATGCTCATTTGCGGATGACGGAGCAGCATTGTTCGATGCAGAGTTAGCGTCGGCAAGTGGCGTGTTATCTCTATTCTCAACGGGCGTGACGGTGCCATCGGCGGATGTTAATTCGCCTGTGTTGTCGTCCGGGTTGAGTTGTTGATACAACTGCTGAACTGCCTCGGTCTGCTTACGAATTTGCTCTGGTATTGCCATGTTGAACGCTCCTATTGGTGTGCGTGATTAAAGACGGCGAGTTTCATCATAACTTTGCCGCCAACGCAGGGGATTCTTTGACGAGTTTTGCCAACTCGCCCAACACTTGGCAGCGCCCCTGAAACACTGCGGTGTTGTTGATTGCGTTCGGTAACTGATCTAGCTCGCGCAAGCGCCATCCTTCAAGCCACTCCAGAAAATCTGGGTGTTGTCGAACAAACAAGGCTAACGCCTTGATCACTTGCGGTTCAGGCTTGATCATGCTGCCTTCCCGCTCACACGATTCTGCACTGTGTTGGCCTCCATTCCACCTTTGGGTGATCCATCAGGACTCTCTCCGCCAGATGCTGGGGCTTGCGCTTGCTGTTGTGCAGCAGCCGCCGTTGCCCTAGCTTGAATCTGGGTTTGATAACCTGACTTCTCCCGAGATGGAATAACTTCATCCACAGGCATCTGCAACCCTTTAGCGACTTCACGAAGAATCGCTGTCCTACCATCCTTACCGAGAATCTCAAGATCAACGGGGTTGGCGGTTGCGTTAAGGAACTCGATACGGCGAATGTTAACAGTTTCCTTGACCGCAAGGTTAATTGCGCCCTTAGCAATAACTTGAACATCGCCTTTAATTGATTCATCTTCGTCGTAGCGCATGTTATACACAAACTGGCGCATAACAATGGGCTTGACCACATCGGTGTCAATGTGCATCACGACTTGTCGTATACCTTTACCGGCAGCGCCCATCAACATGGACAAGCCGGACGACGTACGTCCAGCGCCTTGCACGTTGAGGTCACCATACACGTAAGCAGGAATGCCTGAGTGGTCATCAGCCAACTTGCTAAACCTGTCGTACACAGCTACAAGCTCACTAGCACGAGAGTCAGGCTGTGTAAACCGAATAGCGGGGGCACTCGATCCTACGGGATCGTTGATAGTCTGCCAAATTTTCCAAGGAGCAAGCTGGGTAATGTCTTCGTTTGGCGGCAAACGCTCTACGTTGACTTCAACCTGCGGGCCGCTGCTGATACCCATGTTGTTGACAAGCGCACGTGCGGCAGCGTTACACACGCCTTGCAGGTCTTCGATAATCTCGGGTATACCCTTACCCCAGAATGCACCGGGACACTTGATAAACGAAGTCTTGCAGTACGGCTTTTCACCTAAGGGGTCGTAGTTCAGCACGGCTTTGATGACGATATTACCCACCATCCAGACGTTGGCATCGTACTCTCGTGCGCTATCGGGTACGTCTTCTTCAGTCAGACCCCACTCGATAAGCATCTTGCCACTGACTTTGCCCCAAAACTCTAGTGCATCAAACTCAGTCGTAGGCTTCATGTACGAGTAGAACTTACGCTCCTCCTCGTTCTTCTGTAACTCTACATCCAAGTTAATCCACGACATGCCGTTGCCGATCTCCAGCACTTTGCGTATAGCGTCGTCATCGTAGCCCGGAACACCAATCAAATCAGACAACTGCATCCGACTCAAAGGATGGTACTCAAACAAGTACCCCTCGTTGATGTTGCTGATCCCCGGTTCAGGGTATATATAAAATGGATCGACCCGCTCGCACTCGGGGCCAAGTCGTTCAGTAGGCTCAACAACCGTGCGACCTGTGGCATCTACCTTCCAACCCAACACACGCTGGCGGCGCACCACTGGCCCTTTGATAAAGGCGCAGGGGAACGTAACCAAATCAGTGATGAAGTCGTTAAACGCATCACCCCAGCCGCCTTGTGCAAACTGATCCTGAATCTTGAGCTTCATCTTGTCGGCACGAATCTGTGCCTGTTGCAAAACGTCAAAGCGGTAATCCTGCGACACCATCTCTTTGATCTCACGTATCTCACTGGCGTTGGGTGCTTTGCCGTAGTCTTCAACCATCTTGAGCACACGCTCTGCAAAGATGCCCTGTACTTCCTTGGACTGCGCAGGACTTAGATCAGGGATAGGTGTTGGGTTTAAGTCCCACGGCGGTGTGCCATCATCCAACAAGATGTCTCGCAGCCACGACTCAGCCGCACGACACTTGACCTCTGTGATCATCATAAAAATCTCAGAGCCGCCTTGTGTGCGAATCTGTTGCAGCTTGCTTGCGTCGTACTCACCGTTACGCTGACGTAGAGCTTGCAGCATCTTTTGCTCAAGAGGGCGCTTTGCCATCTGAGCAACATCCCAGCACTCGCGCAAATATCCTGCTAAGCCAAGGATGACGGATTGGTTCTGACGCTCTTGTAAGGCGCGGTCAGTGGTTTCCCGTTCTTGCCGAGCAAGTTCGGTATTGTTGACTACGCGAAGAAATGTCAGTCCGGCCATTTATTTTTTTCCGTCAGTAATTCTATTGCGTAGTGCAAGTGCTGCTGCTTTTGGCCCTGTAACTAGTAGCGTATCCGCAGCAGATGCAAGGCCACGCCCAACATTAACTGCCGCCGAACCATATTTTTTATCCTCAAAATCTTTAACGGCTTGTTTTCCACGCCGCTCAGTTTCTTGCTCGGTTTCTTTTATCGCTTCGTACTGATTTGGGGAGTACTTTTGAATTTTACCTGCTATGCTTTTAGGATCAGGGTCAGGTTTTGTAACTACACCACCCTTTTCATAAGACCTGACGGCTACGCTACCCATCTTAGAGTTAGTAGACGTTACTGTGAACGGTTTGCCTTGACCACATTGCATAGCTGCTCCTTAGAGTTGCGCCAGTATACACACTACCGGAAAAAAAGAAAGCCCCCGGTGGCAGGGGAGCACACAGGGGGCAAAATCCCAACTAGGGGAGGTGACAACTGCGAGTGCAGTGCTCTAAGCATATCATGTCCACCCCGCAGCCGCAACTGCTTTAACATCACGGCGTTGTGAAAGTACCGAACCTGCACCCGCTGAGGCAATGTGCAGCATCAGATACTGTAGCGCTTCAGCCACATGCGAGTGTTTGTTCTTGTCGATGTCTCCGTCGCCCTTAGGCTTGAAGCGGTATCCACCCATCATGGCAGCTTTAAGCTGTGTACATCGGGGGTCAACAAGGAACGCTGGGTCACCGTCTACTTGCCGCATGAGGTACTCATCCACTGCGTTGATGCGGGCTGCAACAGCGTTGGTCTTAGCCGGAATAACTTTCATCCCCTCAGCCTTGATGATGTCCACTGCACTGCGCTCATCAGTCTGTGCCCGCTGCGTACCCGCTGGATCAACGATGACGAACACCGGAGCGCCGGGGAATCGTTCGTATAGCAGGGGCTTGAGCATGGTGCGCACAAACCGCTGCACCCCCATATCAAACGATACACACTCATCAAGTATGAGGGCACGACCTCGTGGGTCTTGCTGCCCTAGCACCGCTGCTGGGGTTAACCCTAAGTCCATGCCAATGACGATGGGCCGTACTCCGTTGACGATAGGCCGTAGGCGTTCCTTCGCCATGTGGTAATCCGGCCTGAAGTATTTGTACACCGGCATACCTGCACTTGACAGGCCATACTCACCGTCAATGTATACACGGATGTATTCTTCGCTACGCCCTTGCGTATCGTAGTATCCGTCGGGCAGGTTCTCAATATTCTCAGCGTATGGACTGCGCCCCGAGGGTTGCTTGAACACATCCCACCCGTTGTTGTTGGCTGACACACCATCTTTGGGGTCAAGCCCTTCCATCTGGTAGTACCACCATGTATCCATTGTCGGTGGGTTAGTGTCTGCCCACATACCATGCCATGTCGGCCCGCCGTCTTTGGCTGAGGGGAATCGCCCAATGCGCTTGGACATAGCATCCACGATGTCGGGGTGAATGTCGCGGCACTCGTTGAACCATGCGAAGGTCAACTCCAGTGAGTTCAGGTTGGCTACGTCATCCGCATCGTCCAGTGCACGGAACATAATCTCACACTCTACGTCGCCCACCTTGAAGAAGTACGTCTTGGTCGTACGCATGTACGCCCCACACTGTCCGGGCGGGAACCAATCGAGGAAGGTCTTGATCGTCGTGTCCTGCAACTGGCGTACTGTTTCGCGCACCACAGCAGCCCGTGACTTGCGTATACCTTGAGCGTTGGGTTCTTGCATTGACGCTCTGCGCACAATCTCGAAAGAACACGTTACGCTTTTGCCACTCCCCACTGGCCCCATAAGCGTACGCATCTTGGCACTGGACGCCATGAACTTCTTGCCTGTAGGCGGTGGGGTGTAGTCGATGTCAAGCGGCATACGCTAATTCCTCGCTTGGGTTAACCAGCAAGACGATGAATTCACGCCCGCGCTTTTTGCTTCGTGTGATTTTTGTTTGGTAAGACTTCTCGGCGCGTTGTAGTGCGTTCTCTACCATGATGGCTTCGCTGGCGCTTCGTAGTTTTATGGCTTTAAATCCATTGTAGGTTTGGGTAAACAGGTCTTCAATGTTCGATGGTAGTTGCATCTTCGATCTCAGTGGTGGTTGCTTCAATGGTACGTGCATCCCGAGGGTCGTTACCAAGGTTGATGGTAATCTTTACACCGCCGGTACTCTGATCCTGTGGGCCAGAATCTTTGGGTTCTAGCCCCGCCCACTTTACGGTGCTCTTGATTAAGTCGGCCTTGACTGCGGGCGAAACTGCTGAGTCGTGAATCAACATCCAAGATGTGGTGAGGAGTTCTTCAGCTTGAGCACGCGCCTTGAGTTTGAACGTCAGCCCTTTGTCTTTTACTTCGGTGCGGTAGTGCTCCACCTTCTTTAAGAATATGTGGTCGGCATTGAACACAAGAATGTCGTTGGCTGTTATGTTGTGTCGCCCCATAATTTCTTGGAGCGTGTCCCCGCTGCCCTCAAGAGTCAGCGCTACATCAAAAGCCAGTCGATCATTCCACTTGGTGTGATTGAGAGGAAGGTTGTCCATAGCCGGAATATAGCACGGGGGATGACGGGTGTGTCAAGCAAACTACAAACGGGGGTTTAGGAACTTCGGATAACAATACAACAAGATGTTTGTGTATGCGCGATGGATACCCCGAGCACAAATTACCGGTTTAATTCAAGCTAACTTTACACGTTCTATTTTTGGGGTCGTGCTTTATGCGGGTTACTACTAGTAGGGGGGGCCGTGCGCTGCGCAATCCATGTACCCCCCCCATGTGACCTGATGCGTCACCCTTTGGCATAGCGCCGAGCGAATAACCCTTCGAGCATTGTGGCTATTATTCCCCTATTTAATCGGCATACTTGACACTTATGTCAGTTTATGAGAGTCTGAATTTGTCGGCGGTGATCGCATCGCTGATAGAACAGGTGGATTGACCTGTTCACCTGCTCTTTAACAATTGGTCATACTGGAGATTCTATGTCAAATAGAACTTTTGAAGGTAAGGTTTCCGTTGTCCTTAACTCTAAGGGTGAGATCGCTCTCAAGCGTGACCCCGAAGGCGCATGGGACGCCACTCAGGCAACCGCTCTGCATCAAAAGATGATGGAGTTGGGAAAAAGGAACAAAGCGAGCTTTAACAAGTACTCGCTGTTCTTAACTGACGGCGGAACGGAAGCGGTCTTGTTGGCAAATCGTTACGGCAACCCGTTCATCGCGGTGTTACCCAAGCGAGACGGCAACCAGCCCAACCGTCCTAAAGTGACCAAGCTGGCTTAAGAGCCTTTACCCCGGGCAGTGACAGTGCCCGGGTTCTTTTTTATCCCCACCGGAGTGAAAACTATGAAGGTAACCTTTGTTCCTTGTAAAGACCCACGTAAACCACGCAAACAAGAACCCAACCGGTTCCAAGTACGCTGGCAAGCTGGAGATAGTATCTTCTTTCAATGCTTTAAGCGAGACGCCGCCGCTGTAAGGTTCCAACAGGAACTGATCGACGACGGAATACCGCCCGAGATGGTTAAGTTGAAGATGATTTAACCACTGACCCACCACCGCAAGGTGAGTGGGTCTTTTTTTCGCCCTAAAAAACCTTACATACACCACACAGCACGACCAAGGGGGATCATTCCTCCTGTATATATTATATATAACCATACGTCGGGGGGTCGCGGCTCGCTTTAAAGCCTGATTTACACGCAATGTGAACACTTTCTCTGTAATTTCGTGGCTATAACTTTACAATAATCTGTGAATCTACAACAATCTGTGAATTATTTGGGCAAATTAGTCACTTTTTAGATGGTATAACCTTACACTTTACAATTAGAAAAACCAATGGAATCAACCACTTACAAATAATGTCCATAGAGAAACAATATATATAATCTGTATAATCTACACTTTTTATATACCCTTTCCTCAGCAAGATGCTCTCTACATTTTTTTCTATTTGCAGTGTGCGACTTCATTTCTAAAACCACAGATTATTTAGATTGTTTAACTTGACACACCCCACAACACTAGTATTCATAAGGGTTTCAACGCTTTTCAAACAATCTGTAACACACTAACTTGACACAGATTGTTCACCTGTGTTAGCAACGAATTACAGATTGTTTACACGCTTAAACAATACTTTACACACCTATTCTCTTAGAGAACGAGGCCGCACTTGACGTTTTTTCGGGTCGGCGGTAGTCTGCCCTCAGCGGTCGGCGTTCTGCTTACCGCACTTTCAGTAACCTACTTTACAAGGAGCCAATCATGGCAATGATTTTTAAGGGTAATGTTTCCATCTTCTCCAACACCAAAGGTGAAGTCGTTGTAAAACCTGACGCAGAGGGTCGCTTTAATGCTGACAATGCACAAGAACTTTACACAACTATCTTGGAAGTTGCGAAGAAGAACAAGTTGACACCTAGGGTTTTCAAGCCTGAGGTTAGCGGTGATACACCGATACTTATGTGTGATCGTTTCGGTAAGCCTTACGTTGCTCTGTTACCTGAGCGTAAAGCACCGAGCAAGGTCATCATTACAAAGTTGGCGTAACAGCCACTTGTTTCTACGGTTTGAGGAGTGCCGCTTCACTCCTCGTTTGATGCGGAGTATTTATGAAACATCTAGTTGTAACCCCTGCTTACAGTCGTGACTACAAGACAAAGGCTGAAGCAGTAGATGCATGGCGTAGTGGCAAAGATTTTGTAGTACAGGGATTGTCAGGTTATGCTGGCAGTTACGTTGGTAGGGGAGAGGCATCCACGTTGAAGCAAGATGGCTACAGCGGAGTGATGATTCGGTTTGGCGATATGAGGAAACTCGTCATTGTCAATTTGTGAAGCAAAGGGTATGGGTTCACAACTCATACCCTATTTTTGTGGAGGTAGTTGTGAAGATAACCCAACAGAACCTTGAAGCCGTACATAACGGCATCAGGGAAAAGACCCAGTTATGGGTCGATGGTCTGATTACAGACCTTGAATATACGAGTGCATTAGCACTCGTTTCCAACGAGTTTGCTAAGTACGAGATTGCGGGGTTGCTTGACCCTGCAACAGGGCTTAGATACGACTAACTATACACGGAGGTTATTATGATTGTCAGAGTAGATTCATGGCTTCATCGCCTTATCTTTCGTTTACCTGTATTCCTCCCTCACTCTGTAGAGTATTGCAGGGTAGGGGATGACTACATCAGCTATCGCCGTATCAACTGGCGCAAACCTCGGGGGTACACAGTATGAGTACTATGTTCCGTGTATTTTTTCCCAACCTCAATCGTTGGATTGAGAATATCCCCCTTGGGGAGGCACTTGTTTACAAGGAAGAGGGTTACCTCGTAGAACGTATGGAGGATAGCAACGATGAGTGAGGACTATCACTTACCTATCTGTGTCTCCTGCTATGCCGTAAGGGTAGAGCCTCAACGGAGGGCTATGGCAAGACCCACTTGCATGGCTTGTGGCGAGAAGATTGCCAAGCAAGTCAAGTTTACAGTAGCACCTATGAACAAGAGTAACTACATGCTGTTCACTGATGTATCCCTGCTCAAACAACTCAACCCCAAGAGGACAGAATGATCAACGACGAAGAATGGCAGATGCGTAAGCCTGAGTTTGCTCAGTGGTATGCCAAGCGCATGATCGAGGCATTCGGCCCTTGTATGGCTAGAGGTATTGCCAACCGAGAAGTGCTTATTGACAGAACAATAACGCTTGACCCAAGTAGTTTTTGGAAGTTGGTACTCGAATACTTAGATAAGGAGACAACGTAATGTTCGGAAGCAAGTTTAGATTCAAACCCATTAAGCCAATGGGTGTATCCATCAATGACACGTTGTTCAAACGAGTCCTACATGTAGTAGCTAAAGTTCTACTCATGTTCATTTTCTCAGCGTTCACCACGCTACTCGTAGTTGAGTGGCTTGTTGGATGCGGTGAAACGTATGTTGACGCTAAAGGGGTGCGTCGTCCATACGAGTGTTTGTTTATACCCCTCAATCGTAACTAGGAGTTGCTATGAAACGTCTGTTTGTGCTGAAACACAGAAAGAGCGGAGCCATTGTCAAGGATGACAGCGGTAATCCCTTGTACTTTGCATCAAAGCCTGATGCCAAGAAAACCCGAACCGAGGGACAAGCAGTGTCCTACGGCCCTGACCATAGACTTTACAGAGGAGTCCACTAATGCGAGCCACTTTACTCAAGGAGACAATCAAGTCTCTATTCCCCATCCAACGCACTATCTGTATAGAGGGTAGTCCCGGCGGTGGTAAGACAACCATCGTGCAACAAGTTGCTGAGGAACTCGGTGTTCCCTGCATCGAACGTCACATGCCAACCATGCTTGTGGAGGACTTCGGTATCCTGTTCCCCAACGGAGAGGACAAGCTGAACTACAAGTTGCCTGACTGGTTTCCTGTCAAGGGCAAAGCACCTGAGCGTGGCATCTTGCTGTTCGATGACCGCAACCAAGCAAGCAGTGACCTACAGAAAGTCTTAGCCAACATCTGCCAAGCACGTACTCTGCACGGTACACCGATGCCTGATGGATGGCAGGTGATCTCAACAGGTAACCGCCAGTCTGACAGAGCAGGTGCTAACCGAGTGCTTGGTCACTTGCGTAATCGTGAGACAGTCTACGACCTTGATACACACCTTGATGACTGGACTGCATGGGCACTACAGAACAACGTCAAGCCTGAGTTGATTTCGTTCATTCGCTTTCGTCCCAACTTGTTGCATGACTATGACCCACAGCGTGATCAGAACGCTACACCTCGCTCTTGGGTAGAGGGTGTATCTGATGTGCTTGGTACTGTCCCTGCTGAGGCAGAGTACGAGTCGTTCAAAGGTGCAGTCGGTGAGGGGTGTGCCGCTGAGTTCGTAGGCTTTATCAAAATCTTCCGTAAGCTACCGAACCCTGACAACATTCTTCTCAACCCAACAACTGCGGCAGTACCAACTGACCCTGCTACGTTGTATGCACTCAGCGGTGCTATTGCTGAACGTGCTACTGAGAACAACTTTGAGCGTGTCTGTACCTATGCCGAACGTATGCCTGCTGAGTTCAGTGTGCTAACAGTCAGCTATGCGGCACGTAAGAAGCCTGAGTTAGCCAACACTCAAGCGTTTACCAAGTGGTCGATACAACACCAAGAAGTATTGTTCTGATGTTTGGGATGCAAACTACTCCCTTCGTAACACTACCGCTTAGGCATCCCATCAAAATGCAGATGGCTTTGTCTTGCAACCTGTGCTACTCGGATGGTTTGCATCCCTCCCTTTTTACCAACCAACTAGGAGTGACAGTATGAATCTAAATGATAGAGCGTTGCTAGTGCAACTATCCATATCACAGTGGACTGCTCGTAAGTTCGACAAGCGAGTAACACGTGACGTAGCCTCATCGCATGGGACAACCATAGATGTGGGTCGGTACAACAAGGTCTTGCTTCCAATGAACGATCTACTTGATCGTGTACACAAGAAGTCAACACACATCCGTACCAAGTTCTATGACAACACGTTGCCGTGGGGTTTGGATGGCACGATGATGCTACCTACATCCAACTACCTTAACTTTATGACTGAGTTCCGCAAGGAAAAGAACGAGTGGTTTAGTCTTGTGTCTGACTTCCGTTATGAGTATCCCCAACTGGTGCTTGATGCCAAGCGTTTACTTATCGGTCTGTACGATGCCAATGACTACCCTAGTCCTGATGACATAGGCAACAAGTTCAATCTTGACGTAGCGATATTTCCTGTACCAAGCAGTGACTTCCGTGTGTCAATAGCTTCAGAGGAACTGTCTCGCATCCAACAAGACGTTGAGCGTAGGGTTGCTGATGCACAGAGCAAGGCAATGATTGAGGTGTGGCAACGCATCTACGATAAGGTCAAGCACATGGCTGAGAAACTAGCCGACCCCAAATCTATCTTCAGAGATAGCATGGTTGAGAACATCCGTGAACAGTGTGACTTACTGTCTCGCTTGAATTTCATGGATGACCCCAACCTAGAAACACTTCGACAAGAAGTTGAAACTACGTTACTTAAGCATCCTGATGCTCTACGTAACGACCCCGATCTTCGCCGTGATACAGCGGCAGAAGCAAAAGCAATCATGGACAAGATGTCCGTTTTCATGGGAGGTAAATGATGACTAGCGTAATGCCTAAAGAGGAGGTGAAACCAATCACCCCACAAGAAGAAGCCAAGATGAAGATACGTCTTGCGAAAGCAAAGACTGCACTCATACTTGAGCATCCGTTTATTGGTACTGTGGCACTCAACATGCCGTTCGTACTGAGCCGTGACATACCGACTGCCTCAACGAATGGCAAGCGTGTGCAGTTTAACCCTGACTTCTGTAACGAGTTGACAGATGAGGAGTTGAAGTTCCTTGTAGCACATGAGTGTTTACATCCGATGCTTGAGCACAACTACCGCAGACAAGAGAGACAACATCGCCGTTGGAACAAAGCGGCTGACTACGTAATCAACAAGTTGTTGGTAGACGATAACATTGGCAAGATGCCCCCCAAGGGTTTGCTTAGTGATGCCATTCACCAAGCAGGCAAGGGAACATCCGATGGTATCTACAACATCCTTGAAGATGACGAGGGTGGTGGAGGTGGTGGGTACGGCGGAGACGGTGACCCTCTCGACAACTGTGAAGATGCTGAGGGTTCACAAGCCGAGCAAGCGCAAGAGCAAGCCGAGTGGAAAGTCAAGGTAGCACAAGCGGCACAAGCCGCAAAGATGATGGGCAAGTTGAGTGCAGGTATGGAACGACTGGTTGACGAGGTACTCAGACCTAAGGTTGACTGGCGTGATGTGATGCAACGCTTCCTTGTCAAGTGCAAAGACGATACCCGCTCATGGGCTAGACCTAACCGCCGCTTTATAGCACAAGGTTTATACCTGCCAAGCACCAGTGGTGAGACGATGGGTGAGGTGTTGTTTGCAGTGGACTGCTCAGGTTCAATCACTCAAGACATTATCAATCAGTTCGGTGCTGAGATTCGTACAGTCAAGGAGGACATGTTCCCAACACGTATCCATGTGGTGTACTTTGATAGCGAGGTGAGCCACTACGAATCGTATGGTGTAGATGATGAGTTGGACATCAAGCCACACGGCGGTGGAGGTACTGCATTCAGCCCTGTGTTTGAGTACATTGAGGAACACGGCATCGAACCTATCGCAATAGTGTTCCTGACTGACCTGTGTTGTGATGACTTTGGTAATGAACCCAACTGCCCTGTACTGTGGGTATCTACCGATGAGGGCACTGCACCTTTCGGAGAAGTGGTGTTGATGTGATTACATACGGCGAGTTGTTTGCCGTGTGTTTGTTCGTAGGTATGGGTGTTTACATCTCGTACCTACGCTCTGAGATACGGAGTCATATTCGTGCAGGGCTTTTACTCTCTGCTTTGGTACATGATGTTGCCGATGGCAACGTAGAAATAGAAAGGTATGAAGATGGTATTAGAGTCAGAGTTAAAGATGAGAATCGTTCGGAGTCTGCAAACATTAGCAGACACTATCAGGGAACTGTACCCTGATCAAGAGTTTGTCGTCACGTACGACATTGAAAACAAGTTGGCAGAAGCCAATGAGATGGTGTATCAATTAACAAAAGGAGAGTGACATGGCTACAGTTAGATTCAGTAAAGAACTACAGGATGCAGTAGTAAAGAACGCAGAGAACATGTTTAACAAGCAGATAGATGCGGCAAGGGATAGCAAAAATGCAACGTGGGGTGATCGTATCTACGAAATCATCCATCATAAATACATCCCTGCTATGAACGCACTACCGATGTGCTTCTTCAGTGAGACTTCTAACATGAAGGTATCAAAAATCAACGGCAAAGATGTTGGTGGATTGGAGTGCAAGCTAACTAGCCCACGCCCTGTTCCCAACACCCTACCCAAAGATGTACCTGCTAGGGCTAGAGACTATCACGGCTACGAGTTAGTTGGTGACGAGTGGGATGAGATAGCTCTAGAGATAGAGGACTACCGCAACAATATCAAATCAGTAGTGCAGAAGAAAGCAAACTTTGTTAACTCCGTCTTGGAAG
>Ga0255092_1000077_pt1 | contig 49839 bp, 55 predicted proteins | sample Colum_Yuk_RepC_8_2_FD_188454 | JGI IMG/M metagenome (GOLD analysis project Ga0255092, IMG submission 188454) | Freshwater microbial communities from Columbia River, Oregon, United States - Colum_Yuk_RepC_8d | ecosystem: Environmental > Aquatic > Freshwater > River | place: USA: Oregon...
GGCTGAGATCGGGGCAGAAAATCGGGCTGGGGAGGAAGGACTCGAACCCTCGCATGCCGGAATCAAAATCCGGTGCCTTAACCAACTTGGCGACTCCCCAACGGATGCCGGGACAACAACTGGCAAACATGAATCGTCCCGACTTCGCGAAGCACTGCATCCGACGCAACACGCTGAGCGAGCGCTGGGTCGGCTACGGGAAGAAAAACACACGCTCCCGACCCCGACATTCGCACCTGCTCCGGGCTGAGCCCGGCGTTGCGAGCAGCTTGCGCAAGCTGCCCGATCGCCAGGGCTACCTGCGGAAAACGCCGCTGGACGACCGGCTGCAGGTCGTTGTGCAGATCCTGGGCCAGCAAGCTGTTCCAGGCTTCGAACGACCCAGGACGCCCGTCCTGGAAACCCGAAATTGTGAGGGGCGGCGTGTTTCTTGTCAATTCAGGGGCGCTGAAGACGCTCGCGGTCGGTACGGCGACGGGCGGGGCGAGCAGCACACACCAACCCTCCGGCAGGGTGATCGGCTCGAGATCCTCTCCGACCCCGCGGGCCACTGCTGACCTGCCAAACAGGAAGAACGGCACATCGGCACCGAGCTTCAGTCCCAGACGGGCCAGTTCCTCAGCGGGCAGGCCGAGATCCCACAGGGCATTGAGCACGATCAGCACCGTTGCGGCGTTGGAGCTGCCCCCGCCCAGGCCTCCGCCCATCGGAATGACCTTGGTCAGCCCGATCTCCGCACCCAGCCGACAGCCGGTCGCCTGCTGGAGCAGGCGGGCCGCACGCACCGTCAGATCCTGCTCCGCGGGCACGCCCGCGATGGGCTGCGGCCGAAGCACCTGATCATCGTCACGAACCCGGACATCGATCCGGTCGGTCAGATCGATCAGCTGAAAGACGCTCTCCAGCAGGTGATAGCCATCGGCTCGACGTCCGGTGACATGCAGGAAGCGGTTGATCTTGGCCGGGGCAGCGGCACCTACCACGCTTCGGCTGGCGCGCTCGACGGCCGTGAGTTCGAAGGTCAGTGCCATGGGCGAAGAGTCAGGGTCTGCATCGCATTGGCCCTTCGACTCGAGTGCTCCTCACCCTCAGCCTCCCGTGCGATCGAGGACCAGAACCACCCGCAACTGTCCGCGGGGATGAGTACGGGCCAGTGCCCAACGCCCGGGCTCGCGCTCGATGAGCCAGCCACTGTCGACGGCCTGGCTCACGGAGCCCTGCGCATCTCGCAACACCACGTCTTCGAATCGGTCATCCAGCCACTGGGGCAGGCGCTCGAGAGGCAGAGGCCAGCCCAGCGCCTGTTCGACCACGCCGTCGAGGCTTGCATCGCGCAAGATGCGTCCATCGGCGAGTTGCAGATGCGAGTCGCCATTGGCCTGACGGCTGCCCTGCGCGATGCGTTGTCCGAACGGCGAGGTCAGGATCAGCGAAAGGGTGCGCTCTCGCGGATCCCCCGCGGCTTCAAGCTGAAAGCGCCCCTGAGCGGATTCATTGGTTCCGCCGGGATCGGGCGCCCGCAGCGAAACCGAGAAGCGCCCGGACCATTGACGGGATGGTGCTTCCTGAGAAGCGAAACGGATGTTCGATGTCTCTGGGGAGGCCGCCTGATCGCGTGGGAGCGCCGCCGCGGGTTGGCCTGGGACCGCACCTTGAGGCCATCCGGCGCAGGCGCCCAGCAGCAAGGTGAGCGCCAGGCCCAGCGCCCCCCATCCGCGCGACCGGACCGGATCATCCCCTGAGTCATCGGGCTGATGGTACGGTTTCAGCCGGGGCGACCCTCGCCGGTCTGGGGCTGGGTTCAAAGCCTGGCTCCGAGGCGCTGCAATGTTTCCGCCAGGGTTTTGTTGTCCGGTTCGCGGCTGCGGGCGATTCGCCAGATGTCCAGTGCCTCATCGCGCTGGCCAGCGACCCAGAGCACCTCGCCGAGGTGTGCACCAATCTCGGTGTCCGGGCTGAGCGCCCAGGCCTTCCTGAGCCATTCCAGCGCACCGCGAAAGTCCTTCAGGCGGTAGAGCACCCAACCCATGCTGTCGAGGATGTGTCCATCGTCGGGGCTCAACTCGACTGCACGCGCGATCAGTGCGCGCGCCTCTTCCAGGCGCTGATTGCGATCGGCCAGTGTGTAGCCCAGTGCATTGTGGGCATGAGCATGATCGGGTTTGAGGGCAATGACCCGCCGCATGGACTGCTCCATGACATCGACCCGGTCGATGCGTTCGGCGGCCATGCCATGGTCGTAGAGCAGGTCAACACGATCGGGCAGCGCCTTCAGGCCCTGCTCGAGAAGATCGAAAGCGCGCTGCTGCTGCCCAGCCTCCCGCAAGGCGGAAGCCTGCGCACTGATCAGTCTGGCCCGGTCATCGTCGGTCTGCGCGACTTCGGCCTGGAACAGCGCGGAGGCCTGCTCGATCTGCCCCTGGCGAATCAGGAGGGTTGCCCGCCGCGTGAGCGCGGCCAGATGAAGCGGGCCTCGCGGAATGCGGCTCAGCCAGTCGAGCGCCTCATTGCTTCGGCCTTCGTCTTCGGCAATGCGCGCCCGCAGCAGCATGGCCTGATCGCGTTCGCGCCGATCGGTCTCGGGTAGACCGAGATAGGCGTCGGCATAGCCGCGTGCCTGCGTCGTCAGCCGAAGTTGCTGAGCCAGTTGGGCTGCCGCGAGCAGCAAGGAGGGTTCGTTGGGCGCGATCTCGATGGCTCGGGCAAAGATCTGCAGGGCCTGACGCTCCTGGCCGAGCGCGACCAGCAGGCGGGCCTTGAGGTCGAGCGCATCGACATTGCGGGCATCCTGGGACAGCGTGCGATCGAGGATGGCCAGCGCCTGCGTCCGAGATTCGGGGCGGATCGCGAGCAATCGGGCCGCAGGCACGGCGATCTGAGGATCATTGGGCGCAAGCCGCAGCGCTTCGGCAATCTCGGCTCGGGCCGCCGAGGGTTCATTGGCTGCCTGGGCCAGCGCGCCCCGCACCATTCGCGCCTGGGGCACAGCGAGATCGGCGCCACTCAGGCGCTGAATGAGACGCCAGGCTGCAGCCGCATCCGTGCTGCGAGCGAGGTGTCGCTGCAAGGTGGCATAGGCTTCCGCCAGATCGCCTGTCTGCCTGGCTCGGGCCAGCCGTGCGCTGACCAGGGACTCGGCACTTTCCGGTTTGGCGCTGCCAAGCAGCAGGGTCTCAAGAATCTGTGCCGCATTGGATGAATTCGGCGACAGTTCGAGCCAGAGTCTGGCCGATTCGGTGGCCTCGCTGACCGCACGTGCCCCCAGCGCCACTTCGGTGGCCCGCCGTGCGAGACGGGGATCCCGGGTCTGGCGGGCGAGCGTCAGGTAGGTTGACCAGGCAGCACGAACCTCGCCACGCTGCATGGCAAGGTCGGCGGCAAGGACCTGAAACAGGATTCTCGGGGTGAGGTCGACCGCAGGCGGAGGCGATTCACCCTCCAGGGTTTGCGATCGGACGGCGGGCGAGGCTACGCCAAGCACCGCCGCGAAACAGGCCACAGCGTGCCAGCGCAGGAATTTCATGGGTGAAATGGTAGGCTGGAAACCCGTTGGCGTCCATGCCCGCTCTGCATTCGTCCTGCCCTGTCATGCCTGAACTGCCGGAAGTCGAAGTCGTTCGTCGGGGGGTGGAGGCTGCAGCCACAGGGCGTCGGGTGCGTGAGGTGATCTGCCGCGTCCCTGCTTTGCGCTGGCCGATCCCCCGGGATCTGGATCACCTGCTTCGCGGCCGTGTCCTGCTTGCGGCCCGCCGACGCGGCAAATATCTGCTGATGCACTTCGAACCCGGCGTGCTCATCATCCATCTGGGCATGTCCGGAACCTTCACCTGGATGACTCACGACGCCCCCCTTCGTCGTCATGACCATCTTGACCTCGTCTTTGATGCCGGGGTGCTTCGACTCAATGACCCGCGCCGCTTTGGCGCAGCGCTGTGGCATCCGACATCCGACTCTCCCGTCGAAGAGCATGCGCTGTTGCGAGGTTTGGGCGTCGAACCCTTTTCGCCTTCATTCGATGGCGCCTTGCTGCATCGATCGACCCGGGGTCGACGGGGCAGCGTGAAGGCCTTGCTGCTGTCGGGGCTGGCCGTGGTGGGGGTGGGCAATATCTACGCCTCCGAGAGTCTGTTTCGGGCGGGTATCCGGCCGGGGACAGCGGCAGGCCGCCTGAGTCGACCCCGATGCGAACAACTGGCCCAGGCGATCCGGTCGATCTTGACTGAAGCCATTGCCGCTGGAGGCAGCAGCCTGAAGGACTTTGTGGCCAGCGACGGCAGCAGTGGGCATTTCCAGCTCCAATGCAGGGTGTACGGTCGAGCGGGGCAGCCCTGCATCGAATGTGGCACCCCGATTCGACGGCGTGTGCAGCAACAGCGGGCGACTTACTGGTGCCCGCATTGCCAGCGTTGAGCCAAGCGGCATTGGCTCAGCCTATGATTCAACCCATGAGCGGACTGAGTGAGCGAATACGGGCCTACGGCTACTGGCGCGAGCGGGTGCGGGCCCTCCTGCGTCGACACGGACTGTGGCTGGAGCAGCAGGAACTGCTCGATGAGTCGACCCGAAGCAAGCTCGAAGGGCTGATTCAGCGACTTGCAGACGAACGGATGACCGTGGCGTTCGTGGCTGAATTCTCGCGTGGCAAGTCCGAACTCATCAACGCCCTGTTTTTTGCGGATTACGGCAAGCGGGTTCTGCCCTCCTCAGCCGGTCGCACCACGATGTGCCCGACCGAACTGATGCATGATCCCGCCCAGCCAGCCTGCGTCCGCCTGTTGCCGATCGAGACTCGCCTCGAGAGCACGGCGCTTGCCCAGTGGCGCGAGCGCCCCGAGGCCTGGATCTCCGTCCCATTTGACGCGCAGGATGTCGACAGCGTTCGCGCAGCCTTTGATTGCGTACGGGAGGTCCGCAAGGTCAGCGTCCAGGAGGCCATTCTCATGGGCCTCATGGATGAGACCGATGAGAACGGTGTGCTCCATCCGAATGCCCAGGGTGAGGTCGAAGTCTCGCGCTGGCGACATGCGATCGCCAATCTGCCCCACCCCCTCTTGAGTACCGGTTTGGTGGTGATCGATACCCCGGGCCTGAATGCCCTGGGCTCCGAACCTGAGCTCACATTCAGCCTGCTGCCCGCCGCGCATGCGGTGGTGTTTCTGCTCGCTGCCGATGCTGGAGTGACCCGCAGCGACATCGAGACCTGGCGTGATCGGATCAGCCCGACCCTCGCGCAGGGCCGATTCGTCGTGCTCAACAAGATCGACGGTCTGTGGGATGACCTCAGAACTGCGGCCGAGGTCGATGAGGAAATCGCAGCGCAGGTTGAGTCGGTGGCTCGTACTCTCGACATCAACAGCGACCGGGTCTTTCCCCTGTCTGCTCTGAAGGCGCTGACCGCGCGCGTGACGGGGGACATGGACCTGTTCTCGCGCAGTCGTCTGGCCGCCTTCGAGCGCGCGCTCAGTCGCGAGATCATCCCCAGACGTCAGTCACTCGTGCGCGAGCAGGTGCGACTCGAAAGTGGTGCGATTGCTTCGCTCGCTCGCAGCGGGCTGGGACAGCGTCGCCAGGGCGTTGATGTTCAAGTCACTGAACTGCGAGCCCTCAAGGGCCGCAATCGAACCGTGATCGAGCAGGCCGCGCGAGGCATTCGTCAGGAGCGGGCGCGGTTTGATCGCAGTCTGGCGAGTCTGAAAGCCCTGCAGCGGGTCTTTGCCCGGCACGAAGCCGAATTGCGCAGCGGCATTTCGCTGGCCCGCCTCAAGGTTCATGTGCAGATGGCGCGCGATGCCATGCAGTCCAGTCGCCTGTCCATCGGCCTTCGGGACGCGATGGACGGACTGGTCCGGTCCGCCCGTCTCGATATGGAGGATCTGGCCCGCCGCAGCGACGAGATCGGACGCCTGATGCGGGCCATGGGCCAGCGGTTTGCCGCCGAACACGAGTGGTCCCTGCCTGAGCCCGAGTCGTTCGAACTGCGACGCTACATGGCTGAGATCGAGCGGATCGAGGCTTTTCAGCAGCGCCATTTCGGCGCGATCAGCCTGATCACGACCGAAAAGTGGGCTCTGACCCGGCGCTATTTCGAATCGGTGGCCGTCCGGTTGCGGGCGGTCTACGAACTGGCCTCCAAGGCGGTCGATCTCTGGCTCACGGCTCTCATGGGGCCATTGATGGCCCGGGCAACGGAACATGAGGCCTTGCTGCGTGACCGGCTCGAATCCGTACAGCGAGTGCTCGATGCGGCTGGCCAACTGCAAACCCGGATCGACCAGCTTGAGCGCGAGCGTGAACGCCTGGATCAACAGCTTGGTACGCTCGACCAGTTCGAACTGGACATGAAAGCCTTGCTGGCTGAGGCGCGTGAGCCAGCACTTCGGGCGGCATGAGTCCGGGGCGACTGGCGCAGGACCTGATTGACTGGCAGCGTCAATCGGGACGACAGGACTTGCCCTGGCAGGGCACGGACGACCCCTATCGGATCTGGGTGTCCGAGATCATGCTGCAACAGACGCAGGTCAGTACGGTCATTGATCGTTACCGGGCGTTCATGGAACGCTTTCCGAATGTCGATCAACTCGCATCCGCGAGCCTCGAGGCGGTGCTGGGATGTTGGTCAGGGCTGGGCTATTACAGCCGCGCACGCAATCTGCACGCGGCGGCCCGTCTGATCATGACCGAGCATGCAGGGCGTTTTCCCGCCACGGCCAAAGCGCTCGAGCAACTCCCGGGAATCGGGCGTTCGACTGCGGCGGCGATTGCGGTATTTGCCGGAAGTGACGTCGCCGCGATCCTCGATGGCAACGTCAAGCGGGTCCTGGCCCGCGTTTTTGCGATTGAGGGCTGGCCGGGCCAGGCGGCCGTCGAGCGTCAACTCTGGGATCGCGCGGAGGCTGAACTGCCGCGTGACGCCGGGAAAGAGCCGCTGCGTCGCTACACCCAGGGTCTGATGGACCTCGGGGCGACGGTCTGTCTGCCGCGCAAGGCCAGGTGTGAGGATTGCCCGCTTGCGGGTCGCTGTCAGGCGCGAGCCACCGGGCGTGTCGCGGTGTTGCCCACGCCCAGGCCTGCCCGGGTTGTTCCGCTGCGCATCGCCGACTGGGCGCTGATGATCCGGGACGAGCGCGTCCTGCTGCAGGAGCGTCCTTCAAGGGGTATCTGGGGTGGACTGTGGGCCCTGCCCGAGATCCGGCCCGCGCATCCGCCTGCACCCATCGATACAGGGCTCGCTCGTGTCGATGTCCTCGATTGGCTGCGTGCCCAGCAGACCTGGCTCGATCTGCAGGTCCTGCGATCTGAACCCAAGCCACTGAGCGCAGCGGTCCGCCATGTCTTCACGCACTTCAGACTCGAGGCCCGGGTCTGGTCGATCGACGTGCCAACCGGCTCGGATCCCGGCGACTCCGATCAGGGCCTGCGCTGGATCGCATTGAGTGAGCTGGCGATCGAGCAGGCACCTCTGCCCACTCCGGTTCGCCGTTTGCTGCAGGGTCTGGCCGGTCCGCTCAAAGAACACCCTGCTGGCTGAGCCAGCGATGAACGACAGCCAGACGATCGAGTGGATCATCCATGGTCATGAGTCGGTATTTCGATGTCCCCGGGATGGGCAGAAATTCAGCGATCCGGTTGGCCACCCAACCCGCGGATTCATACTGCAGCGGACCCGTGATCATGCGCTGCGATGCGTCGGGTACCGTGCGCTCGATTTCCTGAACCATGCGCCTGACCAGTCCGACGCAATCGGCATGTTCATCTGGAACGGCCACCATGGGATCGGTGGACAGCAGGCTCACGCGGGCCCGTGTCAGCCGGTTGGCTCCGGCTTCAGTGTGCTCGATCTGAAAGCGCCTTGTGCCCAAGGTGCGAATTCGAAGCACGCCGGGCTGCTCCATGTCCACATCCTGAATTTCGGCCAGACAACCAATGGATTCATGCTCGGCTGCTTCCCCGACCTCACCTCCATGCGTGATCAGGCAAACACCGAAGGGTCGCTGAAGCCGCATGCACTCTCTCACCATGTCCGTGTAGCGGGCCTCGAAGATCCTCAGGGGCAGCACCCCGCCCGGAAACAGTACGGTGGACAGCGGAAACAGAGCGAGTGAGTCGAGCATGTCGAAATCTGCGCCTTCCTGGCCTGTTGGCTTCATGGTGTCACTGTCTTGGCCGCAAGACTGCGGTGGCGAAGCAGCACCTGTTCCGATGCGCTGAAACGGCTTGCCAGCTCGGAGGCCACATAGACCGATCGATGCTGGCCGCCAGTGCACCCAATCGCGACGGTCAGGTAACTGCGGTGTTCCTGCGCATAGGAGGGCAGCCAAGCCTGCAGAAAATGGGCTACATGATCGATCATGCGCTGAACAGCAGGGATATCCGAGAGGAACTGAGCCACAGGTGCATCGGTTCCGTTGAGCGTGCGCAGAGTCTGTGTGTAGTACGGATTGGGCAGGCAGCGCATGTCAAAGACCAGCGCAGCGTCGAGCGGCACGCCCTGTTTGTAGGCAAAGGACTCGAAGAGCAGAGTGAGACGCGCGGGTTGCAGGCCGATCACGTCACGGACCCATTGGCGCAGTACGTTGGGATGCAGATCGCTGGTATCGATCGCAGGCCCCAGACCCTCGGCCTGACTCATGAGTTCGCGCTCCCTCTCGATCGCTTCGATCAGGGTCGCACCTTGGGTCTCGGAGCCGGTTGCAGGCCCTGACCCACCTGAAGGCAGGACCGACGGCATTCCCAGCGGATGTCGCCGACGCGTTTCGGAATATCGCTGGACCAGCGTATCGGTGCGCGCGTTCAGAAACAGGACCGTGACGCTGCCTGGCCTTGATTTCAGGGCTGCAACGACGCCAGGCAGATCCTGGGGGGCAGTCCCTGAGCGCACATCGATGGCGATCGCGACCCGGGTCTGGCCCGCCTGTTGCAAGGCCGACACCACCTCAAGTACGAAGGGTGCAGGCAGGTTGTCGATGCAGTAGAAGCCCTCGTCCTCGAGGACGTTCAGGGCCACCGACTTGCCCGAGCCCGAGATTCCGGTCAGCAGGATGGTTTTGAGTGAGGCCTGATCGATCGGCATCATGGTCAGATTCAGATTGCGCTGGCCCGGCCCTCAGGGCTCGGCCCGCCCCGACTCGATGGCCTGCTGCTGGCGCGCGATGAAGTCGCGCATGGTGTCAATGCCACGCAGCTGCAGGATGGTGTTGCGTACGGCGGCTTCAGCCAGCACCGCCAGATTTCGTCCCGCCGCGACAGGAATCACCACCTTGCGGATCTTGAGCCCGAGGACATCCTCAGTCAGGTCCTCAAGTGGCAACCGCTCGTATTCATCTTCGTGGGTGCTCCGCCTGACAAGATGCACGATGAGTTTCAGCCGCATCTTGCGCCGCACCGCGGTTTCGCCGAAGACCGTCTTGATGTCGAGCAGTCCCAGCCCCCGGACTTCAAGCAGACCCTGGAGCAAAGCGGGGCAGCGTCCTTCGATGGTGCTTGTGCCGATGCGGTGCAACTCGACGACATCATCCGCGACCAGGCCGTGCCCCCGGCTGATCAACTCGAGTCCGAGTTCACTCTTGCCCAGCCCGGACTCCCCTGAAATCAGGACGCCCACGCCCAACACATCCATCATCACGCCATGGCGAGTGCAGGTCAGGGCCAGGGCTTTGGCGATCTGGCGGCGCAGCAGTTCGATGGCTCGAGCGCTGGGCAATGCAGTCGCCAGGAGCGGCAGCTTCATGCGCTGGCAGCCTTCGAGCAATTCCGCCGGCGGCTCGACGCCATCGGCCGCAATCAGGGCGGGCGGGCGCTCATGGCCGAGTTCTTCGAGAATGTGATCCCGACGGGCTTTGCTGAGCCGCTCGAAGTAGGCGACCTCGGCCCGTCCGAGCACCTGCATGCGATGCGGATGAATCAGATTGAGGTAGCCCACCTGATCGACCGGGTCAGGCACCGGAACAGCGGCCTGTTGATGGGCCAGCTCTTCACAGGCCAGCCAGCGCAGATCCAGGATCTCCGCGGTTTGTTCGATCAGTTCGCTCAGGCTCAGCCCAGGGGGAGCCTCATCGGAGGCCAGTTCGAGCTGACCCTGCCGGTCCATCAGGCAGCGGGGCGGTACGGCTCCCAGGCTGCGAGCAGGCGATGAACCTGATCGACATCATGGGAGTCCATGAGCTGGGTGCGGATCGCCGGATCGGACAGAAGCTCCGCAAGCTCGGAGAGGATTTCGAGGTGCTCTTCGTTGGCATGCTCCGGGACGAGCAGGAAGAACAGCAGTCGAACGGGTTGGCCATCAGGAGCATCGAACGCAATGCCCGGCGCGACACTGACGACGGCTGCGATCGCATCGCGCAGCCCCTTGATCCGTCCATGCGGAATGGCCACGCCCTCGCCCAGACCCGTCGAGCCCAGACGTTCCCGGGCAAAGAGCGAATCGAACACCTTGCCGCGCTCGATGCCGTGTTCGTTTTCAAACAACAGGGCGGCCTGCTCGAACAATCGCTTCTTGCTGGTGGCCTGCACATCGAGCAGGACATTGCGCGCGGGCAGAAGCGGAGCGATGCGATTCATCGGTGGGCTGGCGACGGAATATTGCGTTGCGAAAGGTACGGGCAAGGCGAGGAGGGCAAGAATCGACGCCGACTTCGAGGCGGATTATAGCCACCATCCGTTCATGCACCGTGCTTGTTTTTGCACTGCGCCATTCCGATCGCCCCACGCCCATCCGATCGTGCCAGAACCGTGACACAGACCGGGCTGCGACCCCGGCAGCGGATCAGGACGCTTCCTGCCGTCGTGGCGGTTCGTGGGTGTGGTCCTGACGCATTTCCTTGTACTTGAGGACCTGTCGGTCGAGCTTATCCATCAGTGCGTCGATCGCTGCATAGAGATCGCCATCCGTGGCCTGTGCGAACAGGTCCTTGCCTCGAACATGTACATTGATCTCGGCATGCTGACGCAGCTTTTCGACCGAGAGCACGACATTGATATCCACCACCTGATCAAAATGTCGCCGCACCCGCTCAAGCTTGCTGGTGATGTATTCGCGCAACGCGGGGGTGACCTCGAGGTGATGACCGGTGATCGTGAGATTCATGCTGGACTCCTTGCCGGTGGGGCCGTTGCGGTTCAAAGCGACTTGCGTTGAGAGGCGGGGGCGATCTGCAGGGCCTCGCGGTATTTGGCGATCGTTCGCCTTGCAACCATGATGCCCTGTTCCGCGAGAATTTCCGCCATCCGGTTGTCGGAAAGTGGTTGGCTCGTATCCTCCTCATCGACGAGTTTCTGGATCAGTGCACGGATCGCTGTGCTCGAGGCGGTCCCACCGCTGTCCGTGGCCACATGACTGCCGAAAAAGTACTTGAGCTCAAAGGTGCCGAAGGGGGTCAACATGAACTTCTGTGTGGTGACCCTCGAGATGGTCGATTCATGCAACCCGAGTTCCTGGGCGATTTCGCGCAGGACCAGCGGACGCATGGCGACCGCCCCGTGCGTGAAGAAGGCCTGTTGTCGATCCACGACGGCCTGGCCCACCCTCAGGATGGTGTCAAAGCGCTGCTGCACATTCTTGACCAGCCATCTGGCCTCCTGCAACTGCCCCGTGAGTGCTGATCCAGATCTGGACCGATCTCGTTTGAGCAGGTCGGCATAAAGTTGATTGATCCGCAGCTTGGGCATGACTGCCGCGTTGAGTTCAGCGCGCCATCCCAGCCTCGTGCGTCGCACCACGACATCGGGTACGACATAGGCAGCGGGCTGTTCGTCGAATTGATTCCCCGGTCTGGGGTTCAGGCTGCGAATGAGTTCCTGTGCCCTTCGCAGCAGATCGTCATCGCATCGCAGCGCACGCTTGAGCCGCGCGAAATCCCGCGCAGCCAGCCAATCGAGATGCTCCTTCACGATCTCTAGCGCCACTCGCATCACAGCAAGATCCGGGCGTTGCTGTGCTGGCAGGTTGGCCAGTTGCAGGGCGAGACATTCACTCGCATCGCGTGCACCCACCCCGGGGGGGTCGAAGCTCTGCAGGAGTGCCAGCGCAGTTTCGAGTTCATCAAGCTCGAGTTCGAGCTCCTCGGGGAACTGTTCGAGCAATTCGTCCAGATCGGCACGAAGATAGCCATCAGGATCCAGCTCTTCAATCAGGACCGTGACCAGGGCTCGGTCGCGGGCGCTGACCCGGGTGGACCGCAACTGCTGCAGCAGGTGATCCTGCAGGCTGCCCGACGCATCGGCAGCCTGGGGCAGTTCGCGTTCGGCGTCATCGCTGTCGGATCGCGGCCCCCGGGGATCGCTGCTCCAGTCTTGACCGTCTGCGGACAGATCGAAGTCCCGATCCTCGGGATCCGATGTCGGTGCAGAACCTTCGGCCGAGTGGGCTGACGCCGGATCCTGGCCTTCGCCGGGCGCACTGCCCTCGTCCTGTCCATTGCGCCAATCGCGTGGTTCGTCGGCCGGTCCAGCGGCCGTCGCCCGATCGATCACGCCGTCCGGGGCAATGCGGTCCGCCATCAGCAGCGGATCGTCCAGCCGCTCGAGCATCGGGTTTTCCGCAAGGATGGTTTCGAGCTCCTGATTGAGCTCGAGCGTCGAAAGCTGCAGCAGCCGAATGGCCTGCTGCAGCTGCGGCGTCAGGGTGAGCTGGGTTGAAAGCCGAAGATTGAGAGAGGGTTTCATCCTGCGAGTGAGCCCCGTCAGGGCTGCCCGTCACATCCTGAATGCTTCGCCAAGGTAGGCCTTTCGAACCCGCTCATCCTGAACGATCAATTGCGGTTCGCCACTAGCAAGAACAATACCATCGTTGATGATGTAAGCACGATCACAGATGCCGAGTGTTTCCCGAACATTGTGATCGGTGACCAGGACCCCGATGCCTCGATCTTTCAGGAAGCGCACGATGCGCTGGATCTCGATGACGGCGATGGGATCGACCCCGGCAAAGGGCTCATCCAGCAGAACGAATCGGGGTTCGGTGGCCAGCGCCCGGGCGATTTCGACCCGGCGCCGCTCTCCCCCCGACAGCGACTGCGCGGGGCTCGACCGCAGGTGGCCGATTTGAAGGTCATTCAGAAGGCGTTCGAGCTGGACAGCCAGTGCAGCCCCCTGCAGGGTGCGCCCCGTGGTCGGGTCAAGTTGCAGCTCGAGCACCGCCTGAATGTTTTCTTCGACCGTGAGCTTGCGAAAGACGGACGCTTCCTGCGGCAGGTAGGACAGGCCCAGGCGTGCGCGCTTGTGGATGGGCAGGCGGTTGATGAGCTTGCCGTCGAGCTCGATCTGTCCGCCATCGGTTGGCACCAGGCCGGCAATCATGTAAAAACAGGTGGTCTTGCCGGCGCCATTTCGCCCAAGCAGTCCGACCACCTCGCCGCTGGTGACCTCGATGCTGACATCGAGAACCACCTTTCGGCCATGGTAGGCCTTCATGAGATGCCGAGCCTGCAGCGTGCTGCGATTCACCGGTTCGCTTTCGGCGGTGTTTCCGGGGTGACCCGAGGCTGGATCGTGACCCGCACACGGCTGTTTTCGGGGGCAACCCGGGCGGCGCTGCCTTCCACGGTGTAACGCTCGGTTCGGCTGTCGTAGACGATGGTTGCGCCTTCGATTTCATCAAGCAGGCGTGAGCCGTCGAGTCGGCGGACCTGAGCCCGGCGCAGGATGCGCAGTGTTTCGGCCTTGCCGTCGTAGATGATTTCCTCGCCCTGTCCCTCGACCCACTCATCGAGCCCGTCCCGCTTCTGCCGAAAGCGGGCCAGTTGCCCGGTTGCCGTGCCGTGGGCGTAGCCCTCCGGGTCCTGGCGAAGCACCAGCTGGTCGGCACGCAGCACCAGCGTGCCGCGGGTGAGAACGACCTGGCCGACGAAGACATTGACCTGCTTGATGTCGTCGTATTGCATGCGGTCGGACTCGACCTGGATCGGCTGGAAGCGGTCGGCCCGCTCGGCCTGGACGCCGGGCGCAAGCAGAGCCATGCCCGCGAGCATGATCGGAGCAATCCTTCGGCGCAGGGGATGGTTCAGCATCGGGGGGCGTGCCGCGGCAATCACTGGGACAGACAGGGAGACTGAAAAAAAGCTCGAACAGCGACAGGACAGAGGAGGATCAAGACCGACATCGGACGGGGCATCAGCGCGAATGGCTCGACCCTGAAGCGGCTTCCGGGGGATGCCAGAGCGCTCTGACACGCGAGTCTAACCGCAACGAGCGCTCGCGCAGATCGAGCGCAAAACCGGTGCCATCGAGCTGGTGGCTTCCTTCACGGATCGCGACTGCACGGTCCGATCGCACCTGCTCGGTATCCGGAAGCACCCAGGCCTGCTCGGTGTGGGCCTTCAGCGGGGCTCGACCGGGTGTGGCGGCGCGTTCAACCTCGACCCGGCCCACCAATTCGATCCGTTGCTCCCGGGCCAGCTGACCGTCCGCTCGGGTCTGCTGATTGAGCCAGATTCCGGTATCGGCGCGCAGTCGCGCGGTTGGCCGATCCGGGTTCAAACTGACAAGCAAGGGGGTTTCGAAGCGTGCACTGTCGTCGGCCGGGAAATGTCTCAAGGCGCGAGCCTGCAGTCTCCACAGGGGCGAGCCCTGCGCATCGAGCGTCAACAGCGTCAGTCGCTCAACGAAGTAGTCGGGTTCCTGGGGGCCGGGTGCAGGCGCTGCGGGACGCGAACGCTCGCGTTCGGCCTGCTGGGCAAGGTGAATCGAGAACAGCCCCAAGGCAAGCAGCATGGCCAGCGACAGTCCGGTGGCCAGACGATCAAGCAGCCGACCCGGTGGCATGGTACGAAGCGCGAACATCGACGTTGCTGCGGTCGTCAGGCCTGACGACCGTCGAATCGCGCGATGATGCGACCAAGCTCGCCCCGTGCCTGCAGAATCAGTTCAGCCAGTTCGCGTGCTGCGCCCTGGCCGGCAGCACGAGTTGACTGCCAGTGTGCGGCAGCCTGCAGGGCGGCAGGCGCGCCGGGGACCGTGGCCGCCAGGCCCGCAATCTGCAGGGCGGGCAGATCCGGGTAATCGTCGCCCATGAACCCGCAGGCCTGCAGGCCGAATCCGCGTTCGGTGCACAGCTCGGTCAGGGCCTGAGCCTTGTCGGCCACGCCTTGCAGGACGACCGATATCTGCAACTCGTTCGCTCTGTTCGCAACGATTTCTGAGCGGCGCCCGGTGATGAAGGCCACTTCGATCCCGGCCTCGCGCAACCAGACCAGGCCCAGGCCATCATGGACCGAAAAGCGTTTGTACAGCTCGCCCTGGGCACCGATGTGTATGCTGCCGTCGGTCAGGGTGCCATCGATGTCAAAGGCCATGAGTCGCAGCGCGCGAGCCCGTTCGGCGAGTCCGGCTGGCGGGTGCGTATTCGTCATGGCTCGCACAGGCTCAGGCAACCCGCGCAAGAAGCAGGTCGTGCAGGTGCAAGGCGCCGACAAGTCGGGACTGGGCGTCGAGAACGGGCAGTTGGGTGATTCGCCTTTCTTCCATGAGCTTGACTGCCTGAATCGCCAGATCGTCGGCCTGCACGGTGGTCGGTGTTCGACTCATTGCCTCATCGATCAGGAGTTCGCCCAGCACCGTCGTTCGTTCGAGCAGACGCCGCAGGTCGCCGTCCGTAAAGACCCCGATGAGTTCGCCCTGCGTGCCGATGACGGTGGTCATGCCCATGCGCCGCCTGCTCATTTCGAGAATGGCTTCGGTGAGCCTCGCTCCCGCGGCGACCCGCGGTACGGCCTCGCCGGTGCGCATCACATCGCGCACGTGGGTCAGCAGCCTTCGGCCGAGCGAACCTCCGGGATGCGAGCGGGCGAAGTCTTCAGCCCCGAAGCCTCGTGCATCCAGCAGCGCGACCGCCAGCGCATCGCCCAGTGCCAGAGCGGCGGTGGTGCTGGCGGTCGGCGCCAGGTTCAGCGGGCAGGCCTCCTTGTCGACCCGCGCATCGAGGTGGACGTCGGCTGCGCGGGCAAGCGGTGACTCGGCATCGCCGGTCATGGCAATCAGCCTGGCTCCCTGACGGCGAACCGGGGTGAGAATCGCAAGCAATTCATCCGTTCGACCCGAATTCGACAGCGCGATGAAAACATCCTCACGCGTGACCATACCGAGATCGCCGTGGCTCGCCTCGGCGGGATGCACGAAGAAGGCAGGCGTTCCGGTGGACGCCAGGGTCGCGGCCAGTTTGCGCGCGATATGCCCGGATTTGCCCATACCGCTCACAACGACTCGCCCCTGACACGCAAGAATCAGCGCGCATGCGCTCGCAAACGGCTCGCCAATCCGGTCAATCAGCCGCGTGATGGCGTCAGCCTCGATACGCAAGACCTCGCGGGCCTGGGTGATCAGGCGCTGTGCAGAAGAGGGGCTGGCTACAATCGCCGAATCATCTGGGCGTTCCATGGAAAACCAGTATAGCCGCCCGGGGACTGTCGTCGTTTCCGCCGACGGGCCCGGATAACCGACCCCTGTCCTTTCACTGAGCCCGCCCATCGTGCTGTCGGCCCTCGAAGTTACCGTCATGCTGCTCGCGGCAAGCATTGCTGCGGTGATGGTGCTGCGCCGAATCGGCATGCCTGCGCTGGTGGCCTATCTGATGGTGGGCGTGGTGCTGGGTCCTTTTGCTCGCTACTGGTCGGCCGATGGCCAGACCCTGCACACGCTGGCTGAACTCGGGGTGGTTTTCCTCATGTTCACCCTGGGGCTGGAGTTCAATCTCGGGAAACTGCGCAGCCTGCGCAGGTTCGTCTTTGGCCATGGTTCGGCCCAGGTACTGGGCACCGTGGCGCTGGTGATGTTCGGCGCTGCGCTCATACCGGCCGCCTGGTGGTCGGGCACTGCGGTCGCGCCGCTCGACTGGCGAAGCGCACTGGTGCTGGGTGCTGCGCTTGCGCTGTCGTCGACAGCCTTGGTCAGCAAGCTGCTGACCGAGCGGCGGGCCCTGGAGACGGAGCACGGCCGGCGGGTGTTCTCGGTGTTGCTTTTTCAGGACCTGGCAGTCATCCCGCTCCTGATTCTGATTCCTGTCTTGGGCAGTGGCGATGACGACTGGTGGCTCAACCTGGGCTGGGCCACGGTTAAGGCGGTGCTGCTGCTGCTGGTGCTGCTGAGGTTCGGGCCCACCCTGATGCAGGGTTGGTTCTCCCGTGTGGCGCAGCAGCGCTCCCACGAACTCTTCACCCTCAACATTCTGCTGGCTGCCCTGCTGCTGTCCTGGCTCACCAAACAGGCCGGCCTGTCGATGGAGCTTGGGGCGTTCGTGGCGGGCATGCTGATCTCTGAGACCGAATACCGGTATCAGGTTGAAGAGGACATCAAGCCCTTCAGGGACATCTTGCTCGGGGTGTTTTTCATCACGGTGGGTATGCGCCTGGATGTGCTGTTCGTGTTTGAGGCCTGGGTCACCGTATTGCTGCTTGCCACCTTGCCGATTGCCTTCAAGGGTCTGGTTGTTGGTGCCGTTTGTCTGTTGATGCGGGATCCGATGCCTACCGCCATCCGAACCGCCCTGTGGCTGGCTCAAGGGGGAGAGTTCGCGTTTGTCTTGCTTGCCCTGGCGGGCAACGCTCGACTCCTGCCGCCCGAATTGCTGCAACCGGTGATGGCCGCCATGCTCATCTCGATGCTGTGCAGTCCCTGGCTGATCGCACGCGCTGACTGGATTGCCATGCGGTTGTCCAATCAGGAGTGGCTGATGCGCTCGCTGCAGTTGCAGACGATTGCCTCACGCAGCATGAGCCGGGATCGGCACATCATCATCTGCGGTTATGGCCGCAGTGGCCAGAGTCTGGCGCATGTGCTTGAGGCCGAGCAGGTGCCTTTCGTTGCACTGGACCTTGACCCGGATCGGGTGCGGGAGGCGACTTCGGCAGGGGAGTCCGTGGTGCTAGGCGACGCGACCCGACGGGAAACCCTCATGGCGGCAGGTGTTCATCGAGCCGCCGTATTGGTCATCACCTATGACGACACGGCCAGTGCGGTACAGCTGCTCAGGGCGGTTCGGGCGCTCGCGCCTCAGTTGCCGGTGGTGGTTCGCACGGCGACTGACGCCGAGTTCGAACGTCTGCGTCAGGCGGGAGCAACCGAGGTCGTTCCGGAAGTGGTCGAGGGCAGCTTGATGCTCGCTTCGCATGCCCTTGCCCTCGCAGGGACACCGCTTGCGCGCGTGTTGCGGCGGGTTCGAACCGTGCGCGAAAACCGCTACAGCCTGCTCAGGGGCTACTTCCACGGGGCCGACGACCGTGAGGATGAGGGGATCGAGGAAGCCCATCCGCGATTGCATGCAGTGACCCTGCCCGGCGGCTCGCCAGCAGTCGGGAGCAGACTCTCGACGTTGACTCTGCAGGGGTGCACGGTCAGTGCCATCGTGCGCGATGGTCGACGCAGGCTCAATTGGCCGGAGGATTTCAGGCTGGAGGCTGGCGACACGCTGGTGCTGCTGGGCACCCTTGAACAGGTCACGTCGGCCGAAGAGCGCCTGGTCCGATTTTAGGCGTGACGACGGGCGAGGCACTCCTTGGTACACTTCGTTCCCTTTTCCTCAAGCCGATCGTCCGATCGGGCGTTTGCCGGACCTGCTTGAGTCAGGGCATTGCCCCTCAAGGCCGGCGGCCCCTGGCGACTCCCAGGCCTGCGATGAATCCACCTCCCGTTTCCCTCGAAGGCCTGCAGTTCGGCTACGGCGAGCGCTTGCTGCTGCGCGGGATCGATCTGCAGGTGCGGCAGGGTGAAGTGCTGGCCCTGATGGGGGGATCAGGATCAGGGAAAACCACGCTGTTGCGCCTGATCGGCGGTCAGGTCAAGCCTGTGGCCGGTCGGGTATGCGTGCAGGGTGAAGATGTGGCGACCCTGGGGCGCTCCGGGCTGTTTCGACTCAGACGCGGGATGGGCGTGCTCTTTCAGCAAGGCGCGCTGTTTACCGATCTGTCTGTTTTCGACAATGTCGCCTTCCCCCTTCGTGAGCACACGCACCTTCCCGAATCCATGATCCGGGATCTGGTTCTGCTCAAACTCGAGGCCGTTGGACTGCGCGGCTCCGCTGCCTTGATGCCCGCCGAGGTTTCGGGGGGAATGGCCCGTCGGGTGGCGTTGGCACGGGCCATCGCGCTGGACCCGCCCCTCTTGATGTTCGATGAGCCCTTCGCCGGCCTGGACCCCATTTCGCTGGGCACCATCGCGCAACTGATCCGCAGTTTCAACGATGCACTGGGCGCCACGAGCATCGTGGTGACCCACGATGTTCCGGAAACCTTCAGCATTGCCGACCGGATCTGCCTGCTTGCCGACGGGCGCATCGTGGCTCTGGGCACGCCGGCCGAACTGCGGGCTTCGAGCGATCCGCTGGTCATCCAGTTTCTGGGCGGCCGGCGTGAGGGGCCGGTGCGTTTTCACCAGCCCGCGCCCGCTCTGGCGCAGGATCTGGGGTTGCCTTCCTGATGGATCGCATTGCCCGTTTCGGGGCCTGGTGCCTGGCCCAGGTGGTCAGCATGGGTGCCGGTGCCCGCCTGTTCTGGATCCTTTTGCTGGCTTCGCCGGCAGCGCTTGCCCGTCCGCGGCTGGTGATTGACCAGCTGCACGTGATTGGCAACCGATCGCTGGTCATCATCACGGTTTCGGGCCTGTTCGTCGGTTTTGTTCTTGGATTGCAGGGCTACACCACCCTGCAGCGCTACGGGTCATCCGAGGCGCTGGGTTTGCTGGTTGCGCTGTCGCTGGTACGCGAATTGGGTCCGGTGGTCAGCGCACTGCTGTTCGCCGGACGGGCGGGCACCTCGCTCACGGCCGAAATCGGCCTCATGAAGGCTGGCGAGCAACTGGCGGCCATGGAAATGATGGCGGTCGATCCGATCCGAAGGGTGCTCGCCCCACGTTTTGTTGCCGCAGTGGTTGCCATGCCGCTGCTCGCCGCCATCTTCTCGGCCATCGGTATTCTTGGCGGCTGGGCGGTGGGCGTGCTGCTGATCGGCGTGGATTCAGGCGCCTTCTGGTCGCAGATGCAGACCGGTGTGGACTGGCGCAGCGATGTGCTCAATGGCGTGATCAAGAGCGCGGTTTTCGGTCTGGTGTGTGCCTACACCGCGCTGCAGGTGGGCTATTCGGCGCAGCCCACCCCCGAAGGGGTCTCCCGCGCCACCACGGTGACGGTGGTGGCGTCCTCGCTTGCGGTCTTGGGTTTCGATTTCATCCTGACCGCCCTGATGTTTGCATCGACCTGACACGAGCATTTCCATGAACAAAGGAGCCCTCACATGACTGCTTCCCGGCGTGCCATCGACCTGATGGTCGGTGGTTTCGTACTGCTCGGGCTGGCGGCCTTGGTCTTTCTTGCGCTCAAGGCCGCCAATCTGGGGAGTTTTGCCAGCGGCCCCACCTATGATGTCCAGGCTCGATTCGACAACATCGGTGGTCTCAAGCCTCGGGCGCCAGTCAAGAGCGCGGGGGTTGTGGTCGGGCGTGTTGCCGCGATCTCCTTTGACGACCAGGCGTACCAGGCTCGGGTCGTGCTCAATCTCGATGCCCGCTATCAGTTCCCCCAGGACACTTCGGCAAAGATCCTTACTTCCGGCCTGCTCGGAGAGCAGTACATTGGACTGGAGCCGGGGGGTGACACACGGATGCTGGCAGGGGGCGGCGTGATCCGAATGACCCAGTCTGCAGTGGTCCTGGAGAACCTCATCAGCCAGTTTCTCTTCAGCAAGGCAGCCGAACCCGCTGCCGCGCCCGCTGGGAGCGCTTCGGGGAGTAAACCTTGAGACCGTTCGTTGCATTGCCAGCTGGGGTGCATCGCATCCTGTTTGGCGCCGTGGTGACCCTTTCGCTCAGCCTGTCGGGATGCGCCTCCATGCACGATCCGCAACGGATCGCCCCCTTGGCTACCACGCCCGAGCGGGCGGCCGCGGTGGATCCGTTTGAGCCCTTCAATCGACAGGTTCTCAGATTCAACCTCTTTGTCGACGATCTGATCCTGCGCCCGGCCGCTCGTGTCTATGACCGGCTGGTGCCTGAGCTGGTCCAGCGCGCTGTTGAAAATGTCCTCGGGAATCTGCATGACCCGTGGATCGCCGCCAACGGCCTGCTTCAGGGCAAGCCTGCGCAAGCCGCCTCCGACCTCGGACGATTCGTGTTCAATTCGACGCTGGGTTTTTTTGGCGTGGTCGACCTTGCCAGCGAGATCGGGCTGCCCAAGCATCGCGAAGACTTCGGGCAGACCTTGGCCACCTGGGGGATTCCCGCGGGCCCCTACCTCATGTTGCCCGGGCTTGGGCCCTCCAGTGTTCGAGACACGCTGGCCTTCGGGGTGGACTACTCTGGATCGCTCAAGAATCATGTTGACAGCAGTCAGGCGCGCGCCCTGATGTCGGGGCTCGATGTGCTGCAGTCCCGGGCCAGAGCCCTTCCGGCTCAGCCTTTCCTTGAACAGGCGCTCGACCGTTATCTCCTGATTCGAGACAGCCATCTGCAGCGACGCCGATCGCAGATTTATGATGGCGATCCTCCTGACACGCCCTGACTCGCCGCAGGCTCAACCTCATGACCCTTACTGATCTCACGCGATTTCTCGCTCGCGGGCTGGCTGCATCCCTGTTGCTGGCCGCTTCGGTTCAGGCTCAGACGTCAGCCGGGACGGCGCCGACCGCTGCACCGGCAACGACGCAGGCCCCGGATGAGTTCATCCGCAGCCTCAGCCAGACCGTGCTCGATCGTATCCGTCAGGATCCCGAACTGCGCGCAGGCGACATGCGTCGTGTTTCACGTTTCGTCGACGATACCGTCATGCCTGCAGTGGATTTCGAACGCATGACGGCGCTGGCGGTGGGTCGTGGCTGGCGGCAGGCCACACCCGAACAGCAGCGGCTGCTGATGGCCGAATTCCGTGTGCTTCTGGTTCGAACCTATGCAGGGGCCATCTCGCAGGTCAAGGATCAGCAGATCCGTCTCAAGCCCCAACGCCCGCCCACGGAGGAGGGTGATGTGGTGGTGCGCAGCGAGATCGTTTCGTCACGGGGCGAACCCATCCAGCTCGACTACCGGCTGAGTCGAACGCCTGCGGGCTGGAAGATCTATGACCTCAATGTTCTTGGGGTCTGGCTGGTGGAGTCCTATCGCAATCAGTTTGCACAGGAAGTGTCTGCAAGGGGAATCGATGGACTGATCCGCAGCCTGTCCGAGCGCAATCGACAGTTTGCGCAAGCCAAGTCCTGAATGCCGCTGCCCAGCGCCCCGATGCCTTTTGCGATTCATCCACCCACATGAATCCGACGATCCCCGCTCGCATGCGTTTGCCCGAGGCGCTGCACGCGTTGGGCGAACTGCGCCAAACCTTGAAGGCTACGGCGGGCCCGGTGGTCCTTGATCTGTCCCCACTGCATGACAGTGATTCGTCGGCACTGGCGGTCCTGCTTGCCCTCAAGCGCGAATTCGGGGCACGGCTCACTTTGGCCAATGCACCCGCGCGTCTGCGCAGCCTGGCCCGTCTGTATGGTGTCGAGGCGCTGATTCTGGGGGCACCCCGACAGGAGTGCGAGACTTGAGCGACACGAGTCCGGCGGGACGCGTGCCCGCGATCGAGTTGCAGGAGGTCACCAAGCGTTACGGTCGACTTGAAGCCTTGCGTGGCGTGAGCCTGAAAATCGATCAGGGCGAATTCTTTGGCTTGCTCGGCCCCAACGGCGCCGGAAAAACCTCGCTGATCGCCATCATTGCCGGATTGAATCGGGCCAGCAGCGGATCCGTGCGGGTCATGGGTCACGATGTGGGTAACGATTACCGCGCCGCGCGCCGCGCCCTCGGCGTGGTGCCGCAGGAACTGGTTTTCGATCCTTTTTTCACCGTGCGCGAGACCCTGCGCATCACGTCGGGCTATTACGGCCTGCGTCACAACGACGACTGGATCGACGAGATCCTCGAAAACCTTCAACTCACCGGCAAGGCCGATGCCAACATGCGCGCCCTGTCGGGCGGCATGAAGCGGCGCGTGCTGGTGGCCCAGGCGCTGGTTCATCGGCCGCCGGTCATCGTGCTCGATGAGCCCACCGCAGGCGTGGATGTCGAGTTGCGCCAGACCCTGTGGAAGTTCATCGGCCGACTCAACCGCGAGGGCCACACGATCGTGCTCACCACGCACTACCTCGAAGAAGCGCAGGCCCTGTGCGGGCGCATTGCCATGCTCAAGGCCGGGCAGGTGGTCGCGCTCGATCACACGGCGCGCCTGGTCGGGCAGTTTGGCGGTGGAACGGTTCGCCTGAAGCTGGAGGGGCCGCCCCTGCCCGCCGCCCTGCAGCCCCGCCTGCATGGCGCGCCGCGCACGGATGGTCGGGTCGAGTTGCATCTCGAAGACTGGAGCGAACTCGAAGGCGTCTTGCGCATTCTGCGTGAGGCGGGTTGCACGGTGTCCGAACTCGAGACCGAACACACCGATCTCGAGGATGTGTTCCTGCGGATCATGAGCGAGGCGTCATGACGGGCTTTATGACCCTGCTGCGCAAGGAGGTCTTGCGCTTCTGGAAGGTGGTGGTGCAGACGGTCGCCGCCCCGGTGCTGACGGCTGTGCTCTATCTGCTGGTGTTCTCCCAGGCACTGTCTGCGCATGTTCAGGTCTTTCCGGGGGTGGATTACATCAGCTTCCTGATCCCGGGGCTGGTCATGATGTCGGTTCTGCAAAACGCCTTTGCCAATGCATCGTCGTCGCTGGTGCAGTCCAAGGTCACCGGCAATCTGGTGTTCGTGCTGTTGCCTCCGCTGTCTCCGCTCGAGATCTTCGGGGCCTATGTGCTTGCCGCCGTGGTGCGCGGCCTGCTCGTGGGTCTGGGGGTGTTTGTGGTCACTGCGTTGATCGCACCGCCGCTCTTTCATTCGCCCCTGTGGATCCTGGCCTTCGGCCTGCTGGGGGCCGCCATTCTCGGTACAATGGGCCTGATTGGCGGGATCTGGGCCGAAAAATTCGACCAGATCGCCATGTTTCAGAACTTTCTCATCATGCCGGCGACCTTCCTGGCAGGCGTTTTTTATTCAGTGCACTCCCTGCCGCCGTTCTGGCTCGCCGTGTCGCACCTGAATCCCTTCTTTTACATGGTCGACGGTTTTCGCTACGGCTTCTTTGGCCAGTCCGACGTGTCTCCCGTGACCAGTCTGCTCATCGTCAGCCTCACTCTGATCGGCGTGGCTGCCGTGGCACTGCGCATGCTGCAAACCGGCTGGCGCATGCGTCACTGAGCTTTGCCTTGGCGGGCCTCCGGGGCTTGAACTGTCCGGAGCGCCGCTGCATTCCCTTTCTGTCCTGACTGCCCCCTTTTTGCACTCCCCATGACCACACCCGAGAGCATCGAGCGCGACATTGCCCGTGGCCTGCCCTGCGACCACCTGACGGTCGAGGGCGACGGCCAGCACTTTCAGGCGGTCATCGTCTCGAACGCGTTCGAGGGCAAGCGTCCGATCCAGCGCCATCAGCTCGTCTATGCAGTGCTTGGCGATCGCATGAAGGCCGAGATTCATGCGCTGTCGATGCAGACCCTGACGCCCGCGGAATGGGCGGCGCGATCGAGCCCGGCCTGATCGCTGCGCCATGGACAAATTACTGATTCACGGTGGGTTGCAGCTGAGGGGCGAGTTGCCCGTGTCGGGTGCCAAGAACGCTGCCCTGCCCATCCTGTGTGCGAGTCTGCTGGTGCCTGGGCCGATGCGGGTCAGCAATGTGCCTTCGCTGCAGGATGTCCGCACCACGCTGGCCCTGCTGGGTCGAATGGGTGTGCGTTCCAGCATGCAGGGCGACGCGGTCGAGCTCGATGCGTCGCAGGTCACGCACCTCGAGGCTTCGTATGACCTTGTCAAGACCATGCGGGCCTCTATCCTGGTGCTGGGGCCACTGGTGGCTCGCTTCGGCGAGGCCCGCGTGTCCTTGCCGGGGGGCTGCGCGATCGGCCAGCGGCCGGTCGATCAGCACATCAAGGGCCTGCAGCTGCTGGGCGCCCAGATTGATATCGAGCATGGCTATGTGGTGGCTCGTGCATCGCGCCTGAAGGGTACCCGCATCGTGACCGACATGGTGACGGTCACAGGCACCGAAAACCTCATGATGGCGGCCACGCTGGCCGAGGGCGAGACGGTCATCGAAAATGCGGCCCGCGAGCCCGAGGTGGTTGATCTGGCTCGCGCACTGGTGGCCCTGGGCGCTCGCATTGAAGGTGCAGGCACCGACCGCATCGTGGTGCACGGTGTGCCGGCCCTGCATGGGGGCGAGGTTCGTGTCATGTCCGACCGCATCGAGGCCGGAACCTTTCTGTGCGCTGTGGCCGCCACGGGCGGAGATCTCATGCTCACGGGCTGCGACCCCGCCGCCATGGATGCCACCCTCGACAAGCTGCGCGAGGCCGGTCTGAAACTCGAGACGGGATCCAACTGGATTCGCGCCCGCATGGATCGGCGCCCGCGCGCCATCAATCTGCGGACCGCGCCGTATCCGGGCCTGGCCACCGACATGCAGGCCCAGTTCATGGCCGTCAATTGCGTGGCCGAAGGCACGGGCGTGGTGACCGAGACCATCTTCGAAAATCGCTTCATGCATGTCCAGGAAATGAGACGCCTGGGTGCTGACATCGATGCTCAAGGCAACACTGCCATCATCCGGGGTGTGCCCTCCCTGTCCGGGGCCATTGTCATGGCCACCGACCTGCGGGCCTCGGCCGGACTGGTGATTGCTGGCCTGGTGGCTCAGGGCGATACCCTGGTCGATCGCATCTATCACCTCGATCGGGGCTATGAGCGCATGGAGCGCAAGCTCGCCTCGGCTGGCGCCAGCATCGAGCGGGTTCGCACGGTCACTGAAGCATGATCACGCTCGCGTTGTCCAAGGGCCGCATCCTCGAAGAAACGCTGCCGTTGCTGGCTGCGGCAGGGATCTCGGTCGCGGCTGCGGAACTCGGGTCGCGCAAGCTCATCCTGCCCACCGCCGACCCCAACCTGCGTCTGATCATCGTGCGGGCCAGCGATGTGCCCACCTATGTCCAGCATGGCGCGGCTGATCTCGGCGTGGCCGGCAAGGATGTGCTGCTTGAGCATGGCGAGGCGGGTCTGTATCAGCCGGTAGACCTCGGTATTGCACGCTGCCGGATGAGCGTGGCGGTGCACGAGTCCTTTGATTACCCGGCCCGAGTGCGCAGTGGTGCGCGTCTTCGCATCGCCACCAAATATGTCGATGTCGCTCGGCAGCACTTTGCCGCCAAGGGCGTTCATGCCGACATCATCAAGCTCTATGGCTCCATGGAACTTGCGCCGCTCGTGGGCCTGGCCGATGCCATCGTCGATATCGTCTCCACGGGCAGCACGCTCAGGGCCAATCGCCTGGTTGAGGTCGAGCAGATCATGGAGATTTCCTCGCGGCTGGTGATCAACCAGGCCTCGCTCAAGACCCGCCGTGTGGCGCTTGAGCCCATCATCGCCGCCCTGAGTCCTGGAGTGGGTTCTTGATGATTGCTCTGCCTGAACCTGCCAACCCGCCCCTGATGCCATGGAGCCGGTGGCCATGAATGCTTCATCCAAAGATCAGGTCGCACGGCCCGTGCAGGTGCGCCGGATGGACGCCCGCGCCCCGGGGTTCGATGCCGAACTCAAGGCCCTGCTGGCCTGGGAAGCATCGCAGGACGCCGCCATCGAGACCGCGGTCACCGCCATCCTCGAGCAGGTTCGCGCGCGCGGGGATGCAGCCCTCATCGAGTACACGCAGCGCTTCGATCGCCTGGCCGTGAGCGAGGCCAGCGCACTCGAGTTGCCCCAATCTGCCCTGACTGATGCACTCGGGCGCCTGCCAGTTGCCGAGCGCGAGGCCCTGCAGCAGGCGGCCGATCGGGTGCGTGCCTACCACGAGCGTCAGCGTTCGGGCTCCTGGGATTACACCGACAGCCTGGGCAACCGCCTCGGCCAGAAGGTCACGCCGCTGGATCGTGTGGGTCTGTATGTTCCTGGAGGCAAGGCGGCCTATCCCTCTTCGGTGCTCATGAATGCCATTCCGGCCAAGGTGGCCGGAGTGGGTGAGCTCATCATGGTCTGTCCCACCCCCGATGGCGTGCGCAACCCCATGGTGCTGGCCGCAGCCGCCATTGCCGGGGTCGATCGGGTCTTTACCGTGGGTGGCGCACAGGCTGTGGGCGCCCTGGCCTTCGGGACGGCCACGGTGCCCGCGGTCGACAAGATTGTCGGGCCGGGCAATGCCTATGTGGCCGAGGCCAAGCGGCGGGTGTTTGGCACGGTAGGGATCGACATGATCGCCGGCCCCTCCGAGATTCTCATCCTGTGCGATGGCCACACCGATCCCGAGTGGATCGCCATGGACCTCTTCTCGCAGGCCGAGCACGACGAACTGGCCCAGTCCATTCTGCTGTGCCCGGACGCGGCCTTTCTGGATGCGGTGCAGGGGGCGATCAACCGTTTGCTGCCCACCATGCCACGGCGTGATGTGATCGCGGCATCACTGCAGGGCCGCGGCGCACTGATTCTCATCGAGTCACTCGAGCAGGGTTGCGAGCTGATCGACCGCATTGCGCCCGAGCACCTCGAGATCTCCACCCGGCAGCCCGAGGTCTGGGCCGAGCGGATTCGCCATGCCGGGGCGATGTTCCTGGGGCCCTGGTCGTCGGAGTCTTTGGGCGACTACTGCGCAGGACCCAACCATGTCCTGCCCACGATGCGCACGGCCCGGTTCTCGTCGCCGCTCGGGGTCTATGACTTTCAGAAGCGCTCGAGCCTGATTCAGGCGAGTGCGGCCGGTGCGGCTCGCCTGGGTGAAGTGGCTTCAGTGCTGGCCCATGGTGAGGGTCTGCAGGCTCATGCGCGCAGCGCCGAAATGCGGATCGAAGGCGCGCGCGCGCAGGCGCAGCAGGCCCCAGACGCCGATCCAGCGCATTGGGTGCGTCCGGATGTGCTGGCCATGTCGGTGTATCACGTCCCCGATGCTTCCGGGTTCATCAAGCTCGATGCCATGGAGAACCCGTATCGCCTGCCCGAGCCCTTGCAACAGGCTCTGGGTGAGCGGCTGGCGGCCGTGGCCATCAACCGCTATCCGGTGCCGTCCTACGCACGCCTGAAACAGCTCGTTCGCGAACGGCTCGAAGTGCCCGCACAGGCTGAGGTGTTGCTGGGCAATGGATCGGATGAACTCATCACGATCATGAGCACGGCGCTGGCCCGGCCGGGCGCCACGGTGGTTGCACCGGCACCCTCGTTTGTGATGTACGACGTCACGACCAAGCTGGTGGGCATGCGCTACGTGCCCGTGCCTCTCACCACCGACCTGGGCCTGGATCTGCCCGCCATGCTGAGCGCCATCGAGGCGCATCGCCCGGCCCTGGTGTGGCTGGCCTATCCCAACAACCCCACAGGCAACGCCTTCGATCGCGAGCACATCGAGGCGATCCTGGCGGCAGCCCCCGGACTGGTGGTGGTCGATGAAGCCTATCGGCCTTTTGCCGATGACACCTTCATGACCGATCTGCCGCGCTGGCCCAATCTGGTGGTCATGCGCACGGTCTCCAAGCTGGGCCTGGCCGGTGTGCGTCTGGGCTACATGGCTGCCGCTCCCTGCTGGATCACCGAGTTCGACAAGGTTCGCCCGCCCTATAACCTGAGCGTGCTCAATGAAGCGGCCGCCGAGTTTGCACTCGAACACTTCGATGTCCTGCTCGAGCAGACGGTCCTGCTGCGTAGCGAACGCGAACGGCTGCAGGGCCGGCTGGCCGCGCTCGACGGGGTGCGGCCCTTCCCGTCGCAGGCCAATTTCATTCTGGCCCGTGTGCCCGATGCGCCCGCGATTGCGGCGGGCCTGCGCAGCCGCGGTGTGCTCATCAAGGATGTGAGTCGCATGAGCCCGCTGCTCGCGGGCTGCGTGCGCATCTCCATCGGCACCCCGCAAGACAACGACCGTCTGCTCGAGGCCTTGCAAGCCGCGCTTGTCGAAGTGGCCGCTGCAGGCGCATCCTCCTGAAATCCCTGACCTGATCATCATGCGCCAAGCCGAAGTCCGTCGCGACACTGCCGAAACCCAGATCCGCGTGCGGATGAACCTCGATGGCACCGGGGAGCAAAAGCTCGCCTCGGGTCTGCCGTTTCTCGATCACATGCTCGATCAGATCGCCCGTCATGGCCTGATCGATCTTGAGGTTGAAGCGAACGGCGATCTGCACATCGATGGCCACCATACCGTTGAAGACATCGGCATTACGCTGGGTCAGGCACTGGCCCGGGCCGTGGGCGACAAGAAAGGCATTCGCCGCTATGGCCATGCCTACGTGCCGCTCGATGAGGCGCTCACCCGGGTGGTGGTCGATTTTTCGGGGCGTCCTGGGCTGATCTGGAATGTGCCGTTTACGCGCGCCATGATCGGCAGCTTCGATGTCGATCTGGCGCATGAGTTCTTTCAGGGTCTGGTCAATCATGCCCAGATCACCCTGCACATCGACAACCTGCGCGGTGACAACGCCCATCATCAGTGCGAGACCGTGTTCAAGGCCTTTGCACGTGCCCTGCGCATGGCCGTTGAGCCCGATCCGCGAGCGGCAGGGCAGATTCCGTCCACCAAGGGCAGCCTGGTGGGCTGATGACTCAGACCGTCGTCATCGTCGATTACGGCATGGGCAACCTGCGCTCGGTGGCCCGTGCACTCGAGCATGTGGCCCAGGGCCTGGCCCGCGTGCAGATTTCGAGCCGCCCCGATGACCTGCGGGGTGCCGATCGCATCGTGCTGCCTGGCCAGGGCGCCATGCCTGATTGCATGCGTGAACTCCATGCCAGCGGACTGCGCGAGGCCGTGCTTGAGGCCGCCGCCAGCAAGCCGCTCTTCGGTGTGTGCATCGGTGAGCAGATGCTCTTTGCGCACAGCCAGGAGGGCGACACGCCAGGCCTGGGTCTGTTCGAAGGCGATGTGGTGCGCTTTCCGGCCGACCTGACCGACCCACTCATGGGCACCCGCCTCAAGGTGCCGCACATGGGCTGGAACCGGGTGCGCCAGGACCAGGCTCATCCGATGTGGCAGGGTGTGCCCGATGAGACTTACTTCTACTTTGTGCACAGCTACTTCGCCCAGCCCGTCGCTGCATCCGACACGGTCGGCACGGCCTGCCACGGGCTGCGCTTTACCTGTGCGGTGGCGCGGGATAACATCTTCGCCACCCAGTTCCATCCTGAAAAGAGCGCAGCCTGTGGCTTGCGTCTTTATGCCAATTTCCTCGACTGGCGGCCCTGACGCCTCGCGCCCCATGCACTGTTTCTCTGTCCCTGTGCCTGCGGACCGCCTCCTTTCCGACTCTCTGCCGTCATGCTGCTGATCCCCGCCATCGATCTCAAGGATGGGCGTTGTGTGCGCCTGCGTCAGGGCGACATGGACGACGCCACCGTCTTCTCCGACGATCCGGCGGCCATGGCCCGCAAGTGGCTCGATCTGGGCGCGCGCCGCCTGCATCTGGTCGACCTCAATGGCGCCTTTGCCGGTAAGCCGCGCAACGAGTCCGCCATCAAGGCCATCGTGCATGAAGTGGGCGCCCAGATTCCGGTGCAGATCGGCGGGGGCATTCGCGATCTCGACACCATCGAGCGTTACCTCGATGGCGGCATCAGCTACGTCATCATCGGCACCGCAGCCGTCAAGAACCCGGGCTTCCTGCACGATGCCTGCAGTGCCTTTCCAGGCCAGGTGATCGTGGGTCTCGATGCGCGCGATGGCAAGGTGGCCACCGATGGCTGGAGCAAGCTCACCGGACACGATGTGGTCGATCTTGGCCGCAAGTTCGAGGGCTATGGCGTCGAGGCCGTCATCTACACTGATATCGGCCGCGACGGCATGATGCAGGGCGTCAACATCGAGGCTACCGTGCGGCTGGCCCGCGCGCTCACCGTGCCGGTCATCGCTTCGGGTGGCGTGAGCAGCCTCACCGATGTCGATCGTCTGTGCGAAGTCGAAGACGAAGGCATCGAAGGCGCCATCGTGGGTCGCGCCATCTACGAAGGCGCACTTGATTTCGGGCAGGCTCAGGCCCGCGCCGACGACCTCAACGGCGGCACCGCCTGATGCTCACCCGCCGCATCATCCCGTGTCTCGATGTCACGGCCGGGCGCGTTGTCAAGGGCGTGAATTTCGTGGGCTTGCGCGATGCCGGCGATCCGGTTGAAATCGCCCGCCGCTACGACCGCGAAGGCGCCGACGAACTCACCTTCCTCGACATCACCGCCTCGAGCGATGAGCGCGACATCATCTTGCAGGTCATCGAGCAGGTGGCCGCCCAGGTCTTCATCCCGCTTACGGTGGGCGGGGGCGTGCGCACCGTGGCTGATGTCCGGCGCCTGCTCAATGCCGGGGCTGACAAGGTCTCCATCAACACGGCTGGCCTGGCCCGCCCCGAACTGATTGCCGAAGCCGCGTCGTTCTTTGGTTCGCAGTGCATTGTCTGCGCGATCGATGCCAAGCAGGTGGCGCCCGGGCGCTGGGAGGTCTTCACGCACGGCGGGCGCAAGTCGGCCGGCCGCGATGCCTTGGCCTGGGCGAGCGAAGTGGAGCGTCTTGGGGCTGGCGAGATTCTCCTCACCAGCATGGACCGCGATGGCACGCGTCAGGGCTTTGATCTGGCGCTCACCCGTGCCGTGAGCGATTCGGTGGGCATTCCCGTGATCGCCTCGGGCGGTGTGGGCGGGTTGCAGCATCTGGCCGAGGGCGTGTTGCAAGGGCATGCCGATGCCGTGCTCGCCGCCAGCATCTTCCATTTCGGTGAATTCACGGTCGGGCAGGCCAAGGCCTACATGGCCGATCAGGGCATCGCCATGAGGCTGCAGTGACCCTCTTGCCCGGCTGGAGGCCGCGATGACCGATTCGCCCACCACCCGATCCGAAACGACTGACGCCAGTCCCTGGCTCGATCAGGTTCGCTGGGATGCCCAGGGTCTGGTCACGGCCATTGCCCAGGATGCGCAGTCGCAGCGCGTGTTGATGGTGGCCTGGATGAATCGTGAGGCTCTTTCCCTCACCGCCCAGGAGGGGCGGGCGGTGTACTGGTCGCGCTCTCGCGGGCGTCTGTGGCGCAAGGGCGAGGAGTCGGGGCATGTGCAGACCGTGCACGAGATTCGTCTGGACTGCGACGGTGACGCGATCGTGCTGCAGGTGACCCAGGGCGGTGGCATTGCCTGTCATACGGGTCGCGAGTCCTGTTTTTACAGCCGTCTGGAACAGGGCCGGTGGGTGAGTGTCGACCCGGTCCTGCAGGATCCGGCGCTCATCTATCGCCGCTGATATCCCAGGCATCCCAGGAATTCCAGACATCACTGACGCCGACCACGCCACTGACGCCAACCCTGCGGCCGACCCATGAACCCTGATCCCACCTCCGACATCCTGCAGCGCCTGGGCGCCCTGCTCGATGAGCGACGCCAGGCCGATCCGCAAACGTCCTATGTGGCGCGCCTGATCAGCAAGGGCCCCGATGCGATTCTGAAGAAGATTGGTGAGGAGGCCACCGAGACCGTGATGGCCGCCAAGGACGGCGTGCCCGAGCGCATCGTGTCCGAGACGGCTGATCTGTGGTTTCACACGCTCGTCATGCTGGCCTACTACCAGCTCGGCCCGCAGGATGTACTCAACGAACTGGCCCGCCGCGAAGGGCTGTCGGGGCTGACCGAGAAAGCCGCGCGCACCGTACCGGCGGCATCAACCGGTTCGCCGGCCGCAACCGGTTCAGCCACCGCCAAGACCGAAGCTCGGTAAACCACAAACCATGAGCAAGAACAAACCGTGAGCAAGGACACGCCGTGAGTCACGACTGCATTTTCTGCCGGATCGCCCGAGGCGAACTGCCCAGCCGCAAGGTCTACGAAGATGATGACATCCTCGCCTTCCACGACATCCGCCCGCTCGCGCCCGTACACTTTCTGATCATCCCCAAGGTGCATGTGGTCAACCTCTACGATGCCGACATGAAGCATCAGGATGTGCTTGGCAAGATCCTGGGCATGGCCGGTCAACTCGCGCGTGAACAGGGCCTTGAAGACGGTTTTCGCACTGTCATCAACAATGGTCGGATCGGTGGGCAGGAGGTGTATCATCTGCATCTTCACGTCCTGGGCGGGCCCCAGCCATTGCGAATCGGCCTGCCCGCGGCCTGACAAGGAGTAGCGTTCATGGGTTCACTGAGCATCTGGCACTGGCTGATTGTTCTGGTGATCATTCTTCTGGTGTTTGGCACCAAAAAACTGCGCAACCTCGGTTCCGACCTTGGCGGTGCGGTCAAGGGCTTCAAGGAGGGGGTAAAAGAGGGCGCAGCCGATACCCCGGCCGCCGGCGCAAGTTCGCCCGCGCAACCCGCCGTCACCCAATCCCAGCAGGCCGCATCGACCGACTCCCGCACCATCGACGTCGACGCTCAGCGCAAGTCCTGAGTCTCGCGCGCTCGCCGGCCTTTTCGTTTCTGCACCTCAGGCCAGCCCAGGTTCCCCACGCATGTTCGACATCGGCTTTTCCGAGATGGTCGTGCTCGCCGTGGTGGCCCTGGTGGTCCTGGGCCCCGAGCGACTGCCCAAGGTCGCCAAGCAGGGCGGTCAGTGGCTCGGCAAGATGCGCCGCTATGTCGATGACGTGAAGTCCGACATCAATCGGCAAATGGAGCTGAGCGAACTTCGCAAGCTCCAGACCCAGGTCACCGACGCCGCCAAGGATCTCGAAAAAAGCGTCACCTCGTCGGTGACTGAACTGCAGACTGAAGTCGATGACCTGAATCGCTCACTCTCGGGCGAGACCCCCAAGTCGACCACCGACTGGGACACGGTCTATGCGGTGCGTCGTCAGCGCGAGCGCATTCGCGACCGGCGCATCGAACGCGAACGAGAGCTCGGCATCAAGCGTCCCAAGCGGCGCTTCTACCGCTGAGCCACCGCAGTACCTGCCCCCGACGCCTGCCCATGGCCCTGAAGCTCTTCAGCCGCAAGAAGCCCGAGATCGATCCAGCCCAGGACGAGAATTTCATCTCGCATCTGGTCGAGTTGCGCGATCGCATGATCCGCTCGCTGGTGGTCGTGCTGGTGCTGTTTGGCGTGTGCTTTTACTTCAGCGGCGAGATCATGAAGTTCCTCTCGCAGCCGCTCTACGATGCCTTGCCTGCAGGCACCAAACCGATCTTCACCGATCAGGCGGGCGCCTTTTTCACCCTGACCAAGGTGGCTTTCCTTACAGCGCTGCTGGCTTCCTTGCCCTGGGTGCTCTATCAGGCCTGGGCCTTTGTGGCACCGGGCCTCTACGAACACGAAAAGCGATTTGCTCTGCCGCTCGTGGTTTCGAGCGTGTTCTTTCTGTGCGTGGGGATCAGCTTTGCGTATCTCTTCGTGCTGCCGGCGGCCTACAAGTTCTTCGTGTCGTTCTCGTCCCAGACCGGCGCTGACACCCTGCAGGATCTTCAGAAATACTGGGACTTCACCCTGGCGATCTTCTTTGGCTTTGGCCTGACCTTCGAGGTGCCGGTGGTCGAGATGATCCTGGTCAAACTCGGCATGGTCACCACCCAGCAGCTGCGAGAGGCCCGCCGTTATGTGATCGTGGGCGCATTCGTGGTGGCGGCCGTGCTCACGCCGCCCGATGTGCTCTCGCAGTTCATGCTGGCCATCCCGCTTTGCCTGCTCTATGAGCTGGGCATCTGGATGTCGGGATTCATCACGGCCATCAGCAAGGCGCCCGAAGAACCGGCCGCCCCCACCGCCGGCAGCGACCCGCGCTGACGGCCTTGCGCAAGCCCGTTCGGGCCTGCGCGTCTTTCATCTTCCGTCAGTCCAGCCTGCAGGGCATCGGCCTTGCTGGGCTCGACCCCGGGCTTATTTCGATTCGGGTCGCCCGCCTACCTTGGCCGCAAACCGACGCATGCCGCCCAGCCAGCGATCGTAGTCGTTGGCCTTGCGCTGGTAGTACTCCAGCACCTGCGGATGCGGCAGGATCAGGAACTTCTCTTCGGCCATGCCCTGGATGACCACCTCGGCCAGATCTTCGGGTGAGATGACGCCATCGTTGCGGGCGGCAGCGGAGCCGGCCCGACCGGCGATCATGGGTGTGTCCACGGCCTGCGGACAAACCACCGAGACGCGCACGCCGGCTTCGCCATGCTGGATCGAAAGCCACTCGGCCAGGGCGATGCAGGCATGCTTCGTCACGGCATACGTGGCGGAAGGCAGCGAGGTGAGCATGCCCGCCGCCGATGCGGTGTTGACCAGATAGCCTTCGCCGCGCGCCCGCATGCCCGGCACCACAGCCCGAGCGGCATACACATGGGCCATCACATGGACCTGCCAGTTGAGCTGCCAGTGCGCATCGGGCGTGTTCTCGTCACCGTCGCGAATCAATCCGGCATTCGAGCAGAACACATCGACACGACCGAAGCGCTCCTCGGCCTGGCGCACCAGCGCCTGCACGTTGGCTTCGATGCCCACATCGGCCGTCACTGCCAGGGTCGGCACGCCCGCTGCACTCAGGGCGCTGGCCTGTGCGTCGAGCGTCGTCTGGGCCTGCGGCAGATCCGAAATGACCAGGCCCGCGGGCTTCTCGTGGGCAAAGCGGGCAGCGAGTGCCTTGCCGATGCCGCTGGCCGCACCGGTGACGACAACGACTTTTCCTTGTGCATTCATGATGGGGTCTCCTCCGAGGGGCGTCAGCTTACTCGCCCGGGCGCACTCTTGCCCTGGCCATCGGGGGCGCCGGGCAACCCATCGGGCTAAACTGAAACCGTATCGACCTTCAGGATTCCTGCATGAACGACGATCGGCAATCCTCCACTGCTGCCCTTGCCCGGCCCGTGGATTCGCTCGAGGAGCGCTACACGACCGAGCAGGGCTGGGTCTACATGACGGGCATCCAGGCGCTGGTGCGCCTGCCCCTGCAGCAGCGCCTGAGAGACGCGGCCGCCGGGCTCAATACCGGTGGCTATGTCTCGGGCTACCGCGGCTCGCCGCTGGGGCGCTACGACATGGAGCTCTGGGCCGCCCAGCAGCGGCTGGCCGAGCACAACGTGGTGTTTCGGCCCGCCGTCAATGAAGACCTCGCGGCCACCGCCATCTGGGGCGCGCAGTATGTCGGCGTGTTTCCGGGGGCCAAGGTCGATGGGGTGTTCGGCATCTGGTACGGCAAAGGCCCGGGCGTCGATCGCTCGGGTGATCCATTTCGCCATGCCAATCTGGCGGGCAGTGGCCGGCTGGGTGGCGTCCTTGCACTCGCCGGCGACGATCACGGCGCCAAATCGTCCACGGTGGCCAACTACTCCGATCTGAACTTTGTGGCGGTCGGCATTCCGCTGCTCTATCCCGGCAATGCCCAGGAGCTTCTGGACTTTGGTCTGCATGGCATTGCCATGAGCCGCTACTCCGGATGCTGGTCGGCCATGAAGGTGGTGACCGACGTGGTGGAAGGGGGCGGTTCGGTCTATGTCTCGCCCGATGCCCCGGCGATCGTGACGCCCCCCGAGCCCGAGGATCTGCCGCCCGCCGCAGGCGGGGTGCATGCTCGGCCCATCGATGGGGCTCTGCCCCAGGAAGATCGCCTGTATCACCACAAGCTGCATCGGGTGCTGGCCTATGCCCGTGCCAATGGCCTGAACCGGATCGATGGGGCAGGCGAGGGCGCGCGCCTGGGCATCGTGGCGGCGGGCAAAGCCTGGCAGGACGTGCAGCAGGCCTTCGTGGCGCTTGGCCTGGATGCCGAACGCCTGCAGGCACTTGGCATTCGCACCTTCAAGGTGGGCCTGGTCTGGCCGCTCGAGCCCGAGGGTGCCCGCGCCTTCGCGCGCGGCTTGCAGACCCTTCTGGTGGTCGAGGAAAAACGCCCATTGCTCGAGGACCAGTTGCGCAACCTGCTCTACGGGCAGACGGATGCGCCTCGCATCGTGGGCAAGTTCCTCGAGGGCCCGTTCTTTGCGCCCGAACGCGGCGAGGCGGTCTTTCCGAATGCCGGCGAGATTCATCCGGGGCTCGTGATGGCCGCCCTGCGCCGCCTGCTGGCCACGCCCGATGGCGGCTGCCTGCTGCATCAGCCTGAGGCGGGCTCGGCACGGGTACAGGAGCGTTCGCGAGGGTCTGCGCCCGTGAGGGCTCCGAGCTTTTGCTCAGGCTGCCCGCATGGCCGCTCCACCCAGTTGCCCGATGGCAGTCGGGCGCTCGCCGGAATCGGTTGCCACACCATGGCCATGTTCCGTGAGCCGACCAAGACCACCACGGTGTCGCACATGGGCGGCGAGGGCGCGATGTGGCTTGGCCAGCAGCCCTTCACGACCGAAAAGCATGTCTTTGCCAACATGGGCGACGGCACCTACTTTCATTCCGGGTTTCTCGCCCTGCGTCAGGCGGTGGCCGCCCATGTGCCCATCACCTACAAGCTGCTGCACAATGGCTTTGTTTCCATGACCGGTGGGCAGCCCATCGATGGTGAGCTGTCCATCCCCGGCACGCTCACGCAACTGTCCGCCGAGGGCGTGCGTCGCCTGGCCCTGGTGAGCGATGACCCGACCAAGTGGCAGGGTGTGACGCTGCCGGCAGGCACCACGCTGCATCACCGCAGCGAACTCGATGCCGTGCAGCGTGAGCTGCGCGAGTATCCCGACGTGTCGGTGCTGCTCTATGACCAGCCCTGCGCCACCGAGCGGCGGCGCCTGCGCAAGCGCGGGCGCTGGAGTGACCCGGACCTGCGGGTTTTCATCAACAGTGCCGTGTGCGAGGGCTGCGGCGATTGCGGCACGGTCACGGGCTGCATGTCGATCGAGCCTCTGGAGACGGAGTTCGGCCGCAAGCGGCGCATCAATCAGTCGAGCTGCAACAAGGATTTCTCCTGCGTGGAGGGCTTCTGTCCGAGTTTTGTCACGGTGCAGGGGGCAAAGGTGCGTCGTCAGGGGGTTACGGCCTCGCCGACCCTCGATCCGCTGGAGGCGGTTCGGGCCGCCGGCGCGAAGCACTTTCCCGAGTTGCCGGATCCGGTCATCCCGCGTCTGGATCGCTCCTTCAGCCTGCTGGTGGCCGGTATCGGCGGCACCGGTGTGGTCACCATCGGCCAGACGCTGGCGGTGGCGGCTCACCTCGATGGCCTGTTCAGCTCCAACCTCGATGTGACCGGCCTGGCCCAGAAATACGGCGCCGTGCTGTCGCACGTGAAGTTCGCGCCTCGGGCCGAGCTCCTGCATGCGACCCGGGTGGCCAGCGGTGAGGCCGATACCCTGATCGGCTGCGATCTGATCGTGTCCGCGGGCGACGAGACGATGTCCAAGCTCAAGGCCGGCAGCGGTGGCGTGGTCTGTACCGACATGGTTCCCACGGCCGACTTTTCTCGCAATCCCGACTGGAATCCGGATGCCGAAGGCCTGGCTGCACGTCTGGCCGAGCAATTCGGCGAGCGGGGTCAGGCCTTTGAGGCGCTGCGCCTGTCGGCCGCCCTCATGGGCGACAGCATCACGGCCAACATGATGCTGCTCGGAGCCGCCTGGCAGCGCGGTCTTGTGCCTCTGAGTCTGGCCGCCATCGACCGTGCCATCGCGCTCAATGGCGTGGCTGTGGCCCAGAACCGGATTGCCTTTCTCTGGGGGCGCCGTGCCGGCCATGACCTGCAAGGCGTGGAGCGGATTGCCGTGGGTGCCGGCGCAGGCGCGCAACAGGTGGTGCGGTTTGAACCTCGTCGGCAGGAGTCACTGCAGGACCTGGTGCGCAAGCGCAGTGACTTTCTGGTGGATTACCAGAACGCCGCCTGGGCGGCCCGCTATGCCTCGGCCATCGGGCAACTCGAGCAGGCCGCCGCGAGCGATCTCCTGGCCCGTGCGGCGGCCCGGGGGCTGTTCAAACTCATGGCCCACAAGGACGAGTGGGAGGTGGCCAGGCTCTATGCCCGACCGCAGTTTCGATCCGAACTCGCGCAGGCCTTCGAAGGCGATCTCAAGCTCAGGTTTCATGTGGCTGGCGGGCCGTTCGGACGACGCGATCCAGTCAGCGGGCAGTTGCGCAAGCGTGAGGTCGGAGCCTGGCTCATGATTGCCTTTCGTCTGATGGCCCCGCTGCGCAGATTGCGCGGCTCGCTGCTCGATCCCTGGCGAAACGGCACCGAGCGGCAGCTGGCCCGCCAGTTGCTCGCCCAGTACGAACAGGATCTCGACCGACTGCAGCGCGAGATCAACCCGCGGCGACAGGCCCTGGCCGTGCAGATCGCTTCATGGCCCGACCGCATCCGGGGCTATGGTCATGTGCGCGAAGCCCATGCCGAGCGGGTTCGGGCCGAGCGCGAGGCTCTGTGGGCGCAATGGGAGGCTACGGTGCCTGACGTGCGCCCGGTGCAGGTCGTTTCCCAACCGTGATGTCGATGCCCACTTCCCGGCCATCGCGCACGAACACGAACTTGCGTGTGCTGCCGGGCGGGATCTGGGCAATCACATTGAGCATCGTGGCTGTGTTGGGAATGACCTTGCCATCGGCTTCGATCAGGATGTCGCCCGGCTTGACGCCCGCCTTGTCGGCCGGACCGGAGCGCATGACACCGGCAATGATGGCGCCGTCCTGACGCGGCAGCCGGAAGGCCTGAGCGAGTTCGGGCGTGACATCCTGGGGCTCGACTCCGATATAGCCCCGAACCACCGCGCCTGTCTTGACGATCTGGTCCATGACCGTGCGGGCGGTCGAGACCGGGATGGCAAATCCGATGCCGAGCGAGCCACCGGTTCGGGAATAGATCGCCGTGTTGATGCCCAGCAGTCGTCCCTGGGTGTCCACCAGCGCGCCCCCCGAGTTGCCCGGATTGATCGCCGCATCGGTCTGGATGAAGTTCTCGAAGGTATTGATGCCCAGTTGCGTGCGTCCGAGCGCGGAGATGATGCCCATGGTCACGGTCTGGCCCACGCCGAAGGGATTGCCCACGGCCAGTACCACATCGCCGATCCGGGACTGCTCTGGGTCACCGAACTCGATCGCCACCAGATCCTTGAGGCTGGCTTTGTCGCCTTCGATCTTCAGCACGGCCAGATCGCTCTCGGGGTCGGAGCCGACCAGCCGGGCGCTGGCCCGCCGACCGTCCGACCAGGCGACTTCAATGCCATCGGCCGACTCGACCACATGGTGGTTGGTGAGTACATAGCCATCGACGGAAACCACCACGCCCGAGCCCAGGCTCGACGACGGCGCGCCGCGCTGCTGCTCGCCGAAGAAGCGCCGAAACATCGGGTCGTTGAGCAGCGGATGGTCCGGCGCAAGCCGGCTGTTCTTGCTGGTGAAGATGTTGACCACCGAGGCAGTGGCTCGGGTGGCGGCATCGCGGTATGACAGAATTCCTGCCGCGGATTCGGGCCCTGCTGCGGCACTCGGGCCGCCTGGCATGCCGGGTGGCCGTGCGGCAGTGCCCGCACCCGCAGACCCGCCCGGTGCGGGCTGCGAGAGCGGACCGGGCAGCCACTGCGGCTTGAGGGTGGCCAGTACAAACACCACGGCCAGGGCCACGGTCACGGCCTGGGCGAACACCAACCAGGATTTCTTGAGCATGAGATCAATCGAACGGCAGACACTGCTCGACTTCCTGGAGGAGACCCTTCAGCCGCAGCGATTCGCCGATTATTGTCCAAACGGTTTGCAGGTGGAAGGCGCAGTCCGGATCGATCGGGTGCTTTGCGCCGTCACAGCCAGCCTTGCGGTGTTGCAGGAGGCGGCGCGTCAGGGCGCCCAGATGGTGCTGGTTCACCATGGCTGGTTCTGGCGCGGCGAGGATCCCAGACTGCTCGGCACGCGGCGGGCGCGGGCGGCTTTAGCCTTGGCCCACGACCTGAACCTGGTGGCCTATCACCTGCCGCTCGATGTGCATCCGCAGCTGGGCAACAACGTCTGCCTCGCTCGGGTGCTGGGCTGGCCTGAGGGCGATGCCTTCGGACGCGAGGGCCTGCTGCGCCAGGCCGACCTGGTGCCCGCCGATGCACCGGCGCGCGATGCGGCCTGGCTGGCCGCGCAACTCACTGAGCGGCTGGGCCGTGAGCCGCTGCTGGTGGGGGATCTGACGCGCCCGATCCGACGCGTGGCCTGGTGTACCGGTGGCGCGCAGGACTCGCTCGAGGCGGCCATCGAGGCAGGGGCCGACGCCTATGTGAGTGGCGAGATCTCGGAGCGCACCACGCACCTGGCCCGCGAGGCGGGTGTGATCTATGCAGCGGCGGGCCATCATGCGACCGAGCGTTTCGGCATTCAGGCACTCGGTGAGTGCCTGCAGCAGCGGTTCGGGATCGCCGTGAGTTTCTTCGACGACCCCAACCCGGTCTGACTCCAGCCTTCAGCGATCCGCCCTCAGCAACCCGCCCTCACCAGGCCTGGTCAAGGCCTCAGCCCTTGCGCCGCAGTTCGTCGCGGATCTCGGCCAGCAGAACCTCGGTAGGCGAGGGCGCAGCCGGCTGTGCCGCGGCTTCGGCTGCGGCTGCGGCCGCAGCCTCGGCTTCGGCGCCCATGACGCTGTCCTTGATCTTGTTCAGGTAGCGCACCAGCATGAAGATCACAAAAGCCATCAGCACGAAGTTGATGACGATGGTCACGAAGCTGCCCCAGGCAAAGACCGGTACGCCAGCCTTGCGCAGCGCATCGAGTGTGGTGGCGGTGCCCGCGGGCACCTCGCCCAGCACGAAGAACAGGTTGCTGAAGTCGAATTTGCCCCCGATCAGCCGGGCAATCAGCGGCATCGTGATGTCATTGACGAGGGATTCGACGATCTTGCCGAAGGCCGCGCCAATGATGACGCCCACCGCCAGATCGATGGCGTTGCCCTTGACGGCAAAGGACTTGAACTCGGACAGCAGGCTCATGAAAGGTCTCCTGGATCGTGTGATGGGATGAGATGTGCTGGACGGACGGGCCAACGAGGCCGCGCGATGCGCAGCGAGCGTCGCCCAAAACGGCATGCCGCCCCGGTTCGCCGACCGCTTCAGCGACCCCGCCGCTCCATTGTGCCGCATCAGTCGCCCCTACACTGCAGCCCGTCTTTTTGCAGCGCCGCAATAAATCGCTAGAATCGCGGGCTGTCGTGCTGGGTCCGGGGAGGGCTCAGCCTGCGCGTGGCGATCCTTCGCACCGCATCCGATTCTGACTTTTCCGAGGTCATCATGGCTGACTCTGCCTCGAGTCCTTCTGCATCCGGCTTGTTGCCGGCCGATCCGTCCCGTCGTAACGCGGTGGTGACCACCGCCGCGGTGGGTGCCGTGGGGGCCGCAGCGGTTGCGGTTCCCTTTGTCAGCACCTTCCAGCCCTCCGAGCGCGCCAAGGCCGCCGGTGCTCCGGTGGAGGCGGACATCTCCGGCATGGCGCCGGGCGAATTGCGCCGTGTGGAGTGGCGTGGCAACCCGGTCTGGATCGTGCGCCGCACCCCGGACATGATCGCGTCGATCAAGAAAACCGAAGCGCAGGTGCTCGACCCCAAGTCCGAGAAGCCCTATCAGTTTCCGACGCCCGACTACGCCAAGAATCCCCATCGCTCCATCAAGGAGGAGTACCTGGTGGTGGTGGGCATCTGCTCACATCTGGGCTGCTCGCCGTCCGACAAATTCGCGCCGGGCGCCCAGCCCTCGCTGCCGGAAGACTGGCCCGGCGGATTCCTGTGCCCGTGTCATGGCTCCACCTTTGACATGGCCGGCCGGGTCTACAAGAACAAGCCCGCCAATGCCAACCTCGATGTGCCGCCGCACACCTACCTGTCCGAGACCCGCCTGCTGATCGGCGAGGACAAGAAGGCCTGATACGCGACGTCCCGCAGGCCCGATCGGTCAGGACAGTCCTTGATCGGCCCGGGCGGCACACGCAGCACCAAGATCACGTTGTACTGGAGTTTTCGATGGCAGCAGAAAAAAACGTCGAGACCACCGGCCTGATTGGCTGGATCGACCACCGGTTCCCGCTGACCGCCAACTGGAAGGCGCATCTGTCGGAGTACTACGCTCCGAAGAATTTCAACTTCTGGTACTTCTTTGGCTCACTGGCCATGCTGGTCCTGGTGATCCAGATCGTCACCGGCATCTTCCTGACCATGCACTACAAGCCCGACGCCGCCCGTGCGTTCGAGTCGGTCGAGTACATCATGCGTGATGTGCCCTGGGGCTGGCTGGTGCGCTACATGCATTCCACCGGCGCCTCGGCCTTCTTCATCGTAGTCTATCTCCACATGTTCCGGGGCCTGATGTACGGCTCCTACCGCAAGCCGCGCGAGCTCATCTGGATCTTCGGCTGCCTGATCTTTCTGGTGCTGATGGCCGAAGCCTTCTTCGGCTACCTGCTTCCCTGGGGTCAGATGTCCTACTGGGGCGCTCAGGTGATCGTGAACCTGTTCTCGGCCATCCCCCTGATCGGGCCGGAGCTGTCGGTCTGGATCCGCGGCGACTATGTCGTGGGTGATGCAACCCTGAACCGGTTCTTCGCTTTCCATGTGATCGCGATCCCGCTGGTGTTGCTCGGTCTGGTGGCCGCGCACATCCTGGCACTGCACGAGGTGGGTTCCAACAACCCGGATGGCGTCGAGATCAAGAAGCACAAGGACGCTCAGGGCCGGCCGCTCGATGGCATTCCCTTCCATCCCTACTACACCGTGCACGACATCCTGGGGGTGGCGGTCTTTCTGATGGCCTTCTCGGCGGTGGTGTTCTTCGCGCCCGAGATGGGCGGCTACTTCCTGGAGTTCAACAACTTCATTCCGGCCGACCCCCTCAAGACCCCGGCGCACATCGCACCAGTCTGGTACTTCACGCCCTACTACTCCATCCTGCGGGCGATCACGACCGAGTTCCTCACCTGGGGCCTCACGCCCTTCCTGCTGGTCTACCTGGCGATTGTCTGGATGAGCCGCGTCAAGCCGCTCTCCAAACTGATCGCCACCGCTGCGGTGCTTGCACTGGTCGTCGGCTTTTTCATCCTCGACGCCAAGTTCTGGGGCGTGGTGGCGATGGGCGCCTCGGTGGTGATCTTCTTTGCGATGCCCTGGATCGACAACAGCCCGGTCAAATCCATTCGCTACCGCCCGACCTGGCACAAATACATCTACGGCCTGTTCGTGGTGATCTTCATCGTGCTGGGCTACTTCGGTGTGCAGGCTCCTTCGCCGATCGGCGAGCGGATCTCGCAGGCCGGCACGCTGCTCTACTTCGCCTTCTTCCTGCTGATGCCCTGGTGGAGCGCAATGGGCGATCCCAAGCCCGTACCCGACCGGGTCACCTTTGAGGCGCACTGAGCCCCGCCGACAGGACATACGCGCATGAAACTTCGCATTCCGTTCGTCTCCAGCATCGCTTCCGCGATGCTGGCCGTGATCCTGCTGGTGAATCCCGTGGCCGGGCAGGCCGCAGGGGGTGAAGTGCCGCTTGATCGTTTTCCGACCGCCAAACTGAATGATCCGGCTGCGCTGCAAAACGGCGCGCGCCTGTTCGTCAATTACTGCCTGAACTGCCACAGCGCCCAACTCATGCGCTACAACCGGCTTCAGGACATCGGCCTGACCGACCAGCAGATCAAGGACAACCTCCTCTTTACCGGGAGCAAGACGGGCGACACCATGAAGATCGCCATGTCGCCCGAAGATGCCAAGTCGTGGTTCGGTGCCCTGCCGCCCGATCTCTCGGTGACGGCGCGTTCGCGGGCTTCGCATTCGGGTTCGGGTGCCGACTGGCTCTATTCCTACCTGCGTGGCTACTACCGCGACAACACCCGGGCCACGGGCTGGAACAACGCCGTGTTTGCCAACGTGGGTATGCCCCATGTGCTCTGGGAGCTTCAGGGGACGCGGGGTGCCACGATCGAGGAAGTCAAGAAGGCCGATGGCGGGTTCGTCAAGACGGTCATCAACTTCGACACGCAGGGCAACCGGTCAGAGAAGTCCGAGAAGATCACTTCAGGTCATGCGCATGAGAGCAGCCAGATCAAGCTGACCCCGGCCTCGGGTGGCAAGATGTCGCAGGCCGAATACGACGGACAGATTGCCGACCTGGTTGCGTATCTCACCTACATGGCTGACCCGTCCGCCCGGTCCAGGGTGAGGCTCGGTGTGGGTGTGCTGATCTTCCTGCTCTTCTTCTCGGTGTTTGCCTGGTGGCTCAACCGCGAATACTGGAAAGACATCAAGTGATGAGGGCGCGCGCGCCCCGCGCAGCCTGAAGAAAAAGGGTGAGTCGTATCAGGCTCACCCTTTTCGTGTCTTGAATGCGGATGGAACTCGGGTTTGCGGACTCGGCTCCGTTCACGAAACCTCCAATCTCCGCCTGATTTACTTTGGCCCTTCACTGCGGCCCTGACTCTGAGGAGCGTCGACCATGATGGTCCTGTACTCCGGCACTACCTGCCCCTTCAGCCAGCGTTGCCGCTTTGTGCTCTTCGAAAAGGGCATGGACTTCGAAATCCGTGATGTCGACCTGTATAACAAGCCGGAAGACATCTCGATCATGAATCCGTACGGCCAGGTGCCCATCCTGGTCGAGCGGGACCTGATCCTCTACGAGTCCAACATCATCAATGAGTACATTGATGAGCGCTTCCCGCATCCGCAGCTGATGCCGGCCGATCCGGTCATGCGGGCCCGTGCGCGTCTGTTCCTGTTCAATTTCGAGCGCGAGCTGTTCATCCACGTGCAGCAGCTTGAGCGCCGTGAGCACAGCAAGGACAGCGCCAAACTCATGGAGCGCGCGCGTCAGCAGATCCGTGACCGCCTGACCCAGCTGGCGCCGATCTTCATCAAGAACAAGTTCATGCTGGGCGAAGATTTCTCGATGCTCGATGTGGCCATTGCACCGCTCCTGTGGCGCCTGGACCATTACGCCATCGAGATGCCCAAGAGCGCGGCCCCGCTCATGAAGTACGCCGAGCGCATCTTCTCTCGCCCGGCCTACATCGAGGCGCTCACGCCCTCCGAGAAGGTGATGCGCCGGTGAGTGACGCGGTCACCTCGACCAAGCCCTACCTCATCCGCGCCATCCATGAGTGGTGCGCGGATAACGGCCTCACGCCCTATCTGGCCGTGACCGTCGACGAGCGCACGTCGGTGCCGCGTGAGTATGTGCGCGCGGGCGAGATCGTGCTCAATGTCTCCATGACGGCCACCGATCGGCTCACCCTCGGCAACGACGAGATCACGTTCCAGGCGCGTTTTGGCGGCGTGGCGAGGCTGATCTCGGTGCCGATCGAGCAGGTCTCGGCCATCTATGCACGCGAGAACGGGCAGGGTATGGCCTTTGAGGTGCCCAAGCCCATGGCGGTGGCGCCCGAACAGGGTTCGGATGATCCGGCCGACACGGGCCGGCCCGAGGCATCGTCGACGGGCCCGAGCCTTGCAGCGGTGGACACCCGACCCGATGAGTCCAGTGCATCATCGGGCTCGGCCGGATCGGTCGAGCAGGCCGCATCGACCGGTGGGTCGCAACGTGGATCGGGGCGCAGGCCTTCAGATCCTCCCGAACCACCGTCCACGCCACCGGCGGGAGGCCGTCCGCGTCTGACGCGGATCAAGTAAGCTCAGAACAACAAGAGCACGCCTGAAGGCGCGCCTGCAGTTCAAGATTGCCCTTGTAGCTCAGTTGGTAGAGCAGCGGTTTTGTAAACCGAAGGTCGCGGGTTCGAATCCTGCCGGGGGCACCATCCGTTCACCTGACGGCCCGCGACTCGTCGCAGCCTTGACGGGTTCAGGCGGCCGGACGAGGCGGCGCCGGGTGCTGGTTTTTGGCTGCATTCATGGCGGTGGAGAGCGCTTGCAGCTCGTCGACCAGTCGAGTTGCTGCAGCCTGCATGGCAAGCATCGAAAGCTTGATTCGATCGGCATCGCTTTTGCCTTCAAGCTGCTGCTCCAGTCGCTCGAGCATTGCCCGAGCCTGAGGCGCATGTCGTCCGCTGCGGGCCACTTCGATGGTCAGAAGCGCTTTGCGGCGCGCCTCGAAGGCATCCGGATCCTGCCGATACAGGGCGGCCCACTCATCAAAATCGAAGGCTGGCGCTGCGTTGAACTGGATCATGAAGAGCCCCTTGCGATCGGATAGGTGGCCACATTATGGCGTGCATGCCGTGCGGTGCCGTGATCGAAGTCACGCAATCCACCGACTGCCAACCCGCCTGTGAGCGGGCCGGAACGAAGCGCCACAGCCCAAGACTTCAGGCGGGTTTACGCAGCAGCAATGAACCAATCAATGTCGTGGCAATGCTGTAGATCAGGGCAGCGATCAGGGCCCACAGGAAACTGTCGACATGAAAGCCCGACAGCATGCGGGAGGCCAGCCAGAAGGTGAAGCCGTTGATCACCAGCAGGAAGATGCCCAGCGTGAGCACGGTGATCGGCAAGGTGAGCACCACCAGCACGGGGCGCACGATGGCGTTGAGCAGACCCAGCACCAGCGCGGCGATCAGGGCGGTGCCGAAATCCTGGATGCGCACTGCAGACACCACATAGGGCAGGAGCAGCAGCACGCCTGCGTTGATGGCCCAGGTGAGCAGGATGCGCATGGAGGATTACTTCACGAGCAGCACGGGCACGGCCGCGCGGGACAGCACATGCTGCGCGACCGAACCCACGAGCAGGTCACGCAGCGCGGAGCGACCCTTGGAGCCCATGACGATCATGTCGACATGCTCACCGCCGGCAACCTGCAGGATGGCTTCGGCCACATGCCCGCGCACCTTGCTGACCGTGAACTTGAGCCCGCTGGCCTGGGCCGCGCCCACGGCAGACTTGAGCTCGTGGTCGGCGAGTTCGGCGAGGTATTCATCAACAGCCTGCTTGCCCACGAACTGGCTCGGCCCGCGAAACGCGATGTCGTCGTGGGCATTGACCAGAACCAGTTCGGCACCGGTCTTGAGTTGCCCTCCCAGTCGAACGGCTTCGGCCAGGGCACGCAGGGAGTTGTCGGAACCGTCAATGGCAACCAGCAGTTTCATGGTCAGTGTAGGCGTGTTGTCTGTGGAGCCGGATTATCACATGGGGCATGTGACCACCGGCGGGTCAGGGTTTGAGTCCCGTCCAGGCGGGCGCGAGATGCTGGGGCAGGCCGAGCAGATCGATCACCCGTCCCACGGTATGGTCGATCAGGGCCTGAACCGAGTCGGGCTTGTTGTAGAGCGCGGGCACCGGGGGAAAGATGATGCCACCCATCTCGGTCACGGCCACCATATTGCGCAGGTGAGCCAGATTCAGCGGCGTTTCGCGGGCGAGCAGCACCAGGGGGCGTCGCTCCTTGAGCATGACATCGGCTGCGCGAGTGATGAGGTTGTCGGACAGCCCATGGGCTACGGCACCCAGGGTGCGCATGGAGCAGGGCGCTATCACCATGGCCTGCGCCCGAAACGACCCCGATGCGATGCAGGCCCCCACCTCTCTGGGGTTGTAGGCGGCATCGGCCATGGCCTCGACCTGAGGGCGACCCAGGCCAAGCTCATGTTCGATGTTCATCCAGCCGGCCGGTGACACCACCAGATGCAGCTGGACCTTGGCGCTTGCCCGCAAGGCCTTCAGCAGACCGATGCCATAGGCCGCACCCGAGGCACCGGTGATGCCGATGATGTAGTGGGCCTCAGGCGTGACGCTGGCAGACATCAATGAACTGGCCCGAGGCTTTTCGGCGTGTGCGTCGCTCAACCCTGAGCCGACGCGTCGGGCGCCGGCAGCAGGGTCTGCAGCTCACCGCTCTGATACATCTCCTGCATGATGTCGGCGCCGCCCACGAACTCTCCGCCGACATACAGCTGCGGAATGGTCGGCCAGTTGGAGTAATCCTTGATGGCCTGGCGCACGTCCTCGTCCTCGAGGACATTGACCGTGACCATGTTGCGTACGCCGCAGGCCTTGAGGATCTGCACGGCGCGGCCGGAAAAACCGCACTGAGGAAACTGGGCGGTGCCCTTCATGAACAGCACGACCGGATGGTCGGTGACGGTTTGCTCGATGAATGCCTTGGCGTCCATGGTGTCGTACTCCAATCAAATGCAGAACGGGATGCAGAACGGGATGCAGAACGGAATGTAGAACGGGATGCTGATCTGAGGACAGAACCCGTGAATGGGACGACCCCAGATCGTGCTGCGAACGCGGCAGTCTAGGCAGGCGGTCTGCCCCCGTCAAACCGGAGCCGATGGCCCCCACTGGCCCAGGGTCACTCGATCCAGACCCGCCAGATCGGGCAGGGTTCTGACCGCACGGAAACCGGCCTTCGCAAGACACTCGCGCACAGCAGCCGCCTGGGTGTAACCATGTTCGAGCAGCAGCCAGCCGTGTGGGGCAAGCCACGCGCCTGCCTGTGCGGCAATGATCTCGAGGGCCTGCATGCCATTCGGCCCGCTCACCAGCGCGCCCTGGGGCTCGTGTTGCAAGGCGGGGTCTTCGAGGTGAGGGTCGCATTCGGCCAGATAGGGCGGATTGGACACGATCAGATCGAAGGGGCCGTCTTGAGCAGCGCTGCGGGTTCCTGCATCCGTGGCGAGGGCCGAGCGACGGGCAGCCTCGCGCGTGGTGGTGGCCCCTCCTTCGGCACCCATGGCTAGGGTCGGGCTGTGCAGAGCCTGCCACCATGACCCGAGTCGCCACTGCAGGCTGTTCGCGCCCAGCGCGGCTGCGTTCCTCTGGGCCTGGGCCAGGGCGTCGGATGAACAGTCCGTGGCGGTGATCCGCCAGTGCGGCCGGGCCAGCGCCAGGCTGATCGCAATCGCCCCGCTGCCCGTGCCCAGATCCAGCACTGCGATCGGCCGATCGGTTGCTCGTGCCGAGTCTCGAGCATCTCCGAGCGCAAGCGCGGCCTCAACCAGATGTTCGGTTTCGGGTCGCGGCACGAGCACCTGCGGACCGACTTCAAACCGATGGCCCATGAATTCCCGCCAGCCGGTCAGGTAGGCGAGGGGTTCGCCGACGGCGCGCTGCCTGCACAGCGCCTGAAA
>Ga0255092_1000082_pt1 | contig 47830 bp, 34 predicted proteins | sample Colum_Yuk_RepC_8_2_FD_188454 | JGI IMG/M metagenome (GOLD analysis project Ga0255092, IMG submission 188454) | Freshwater microbial communities from Columbia River, Oregon, United States - Colum_Yuk_RepC_8d | ecosystem: Environmental > Aquatic > Freshwater > River | place: USA: Oregon...
CGCCAGATCGGCCTGCTCTATTCCACGTTCGCGCCGGGTTCTTCCAGTGGCGAGAGCCCCTATGCGCATGAAGGGGAAGAAGCCGGACTGGTCGTCGCCGGCAAGCTGGAACTCTGGATAGATGGCGTGAGTCTGCACCTCGATACCGGAGACAGCTTCAGCTTCCCCAGCAATCGTCCGCATCGCTACCGCAATCCGGGGCGGGCCAAAACGGTGGTGGTGTGGGCCATGACCCCGCCCACCTACTAGGCGGCAAGCGCGGCGCGCAGATATCGGAATTTGAAAATTAGCTAGGCAGATTATTCAGATATGGATATGGTTGGCAGACCTCCAAAGCCGGTATTGACCGGGAGTTGCCGATGACCAAACCGCTGCCGTCCCATGCCCGTGTCGTCATCATCGGCGGTGGGGTGATTGGCTGTTCCATTGCCTATCACCTGACCAAGCTGGGCTGGACCGACGTCGTGCTGCTGGAGCGCAAGCAGCTGACCTGCGGCACCACCTGGCACGCGGCGGGGTTGTTAACCACGCTGCGAGATACCGAAGCCCAGACCAAGCTCGCCAAATACACGCAGGACCTTTATCGCCGGCTGGAAGCCGAAACCGGGCAGGCCACCGGGCTTATCCAGTGCGGTTCCATCCAGTTGGCCATGACGCCGGAGAAGGCGCATGAAATGCGCCGCGGTTGCGCCATGGCGCGCTCCTTTGGCGTGGAGAGCCACGAAATCACCGCCGCCGAGGTCAAGGCCATGTGGCCGCTGGCGGATGTGTCCAACGTGCAGGCGGCGTTTCATTTTCCAAACGACGGCCGGGTCAACCCGGCGGACGTCGCCATGGCGCTCGCCAAGGGCGCCCGCATGGGCGGCGCGCAAATCCTCGAGCAGACCAAGGTCATCGGCATCGAGCAGGCCAACGGCAAGGTCACCGGCGTGCGCACCGACCGCGGCGATATCGCGGCGGAGTTCGTGGTGAACTGCGCCGGCATGTGGGCCCGCGAGGTCGGCAATATGGCGGGCGTAAACGTGCCGCTGCAGGCCTGCGAGCACTACTACCTGATTTCCGAGTCGGTCGCCGGGGTGCACAAGATGCTGCCCATCCTGCGCGACCCCGGCAATTCGGCCTACATCCGCGAAGAGGCCGGCAAGATCATGGTTGGCTACTTCGAACCCGTGGCCAAACCCTGGGGCATGGACGGCATTCCGGAGTCCTTCTGTTTCGACGATATCCAGGCCGACTGGGACCGCCTGCTGCCCGTGGTCGAAAAAGCCATGTCGCGCGTGCCGACGCTGATGGACCACGGCATCAAGCTGTTTTTCTGTGGTCCGGAATCCTTCACGCCGGACCACAACTACCTCATGGGCCCGGCGCCGAATCTGCAAAACTTTTTTGTGGCGGCCGGCATGAACTCGCTGGGCATTCTGTCCGGTGGCGGGGTTGGCATGGTCATGGCGCAGTGGATTACCACCGGCCTGCCGCCGATGGACATGTGGTCGGTCGACATTCGCCGCACCCAGGCCTGGCAAAACAACCCGCGCTATCTGCACGACCGCAACATCGAGGCGCTGGGCATCGGTTATCAGGACCACTGGCCTTTCCGCCAGTGGGAGACCGCGCGCGGGGTGAAGAAGAGCGTGCTGCACGACCGGCTGGCCGCGGCCGGCGCCTGCTTCGGAGAATCGGCCGGCTGGGAGCGCCCCAACTGGTATGCGCGTCCCGGCCAGCCTGCCGCCTACGAATACAGCTGGGGCCGCCAGAACTGGTTCGACAACAACGCCGAAGAACACCGCGCCGTGCGCGAAGCGGTGGGCCTGTTCGAGCAGAGCTCGTTCTCGAAGTTTCTGGTGCAGGGCAAAGACGCCGAGCGCGTCCTGAACCGCATGACCACCGCCTCGATGTCGGTGCCGGTGGGCCGGGTGGTGTACACCGCGTTTCTGAACGCCATCGGTGGCATCGAAGCCGACCTTACCGTCACCCGGCTGGCCGAGGACCGCTACATGGTGGTCGCGGCGGCGTTCACCCACACGCACGTCGAGGCGCTGATCCGCAACCAGATTCCGGACGAGGCGCGCTGTGTCATCACAGACATCTCCGGCAGCTGGTCGATGCTGAGCCTGCAGGGACCGCGGTCGCGGGCGATGCTGCAAAGTCTCAGCAGCCACGATTTCTCCAACGCCGCCTTCCCTTACGGCCGGGCGCAGGAAATCCAGATCGGCTACCAGACGCTGCTCGCCCTGCGCCTGTCCTACGCCGGCGAACTGGGCTATGAGCTGTATATCCCCACCGCCTTCACGCTGCCGGTATACGACGCGCTGGCCGCTGCCGGGGCTGACTTTGGCCTGCGCCACTGCGGTTATCACACGCTAAACTCGCTGCGGATCGAAAAAGCCTACCGCGAGTGGGCGCACGACATCGGGCCGCACGACACGCCGCTCGAAGCCGGGCTTGAGTTCGCGATTGCCTGGGACAAGCCGGGCGGTTTTGCGGGCCGTGAGGCCTTGCTGAAGCAGCGCGAGGCCGGCCTGCCCAAACGCCGTCTGGTGCAGCTGCTGCTGACCGACCCGCAGCCCTTGCTGTATCACAACGAGCCGGTATGGCGGGACGGCGAACTGAACGGCTACGTGACTTCGGCGATGTATGGGCACACGCTTGGCGGGGCAGTGGCCATGGCCTACGTGAGTCATCCGGACGGCGTCAGCGACGCCTTCGTGACGAATGCGCGCTACGAGATTGAAATTGCCGGCCAGCGCCACGCCGCGCGCGTCGCGCTGCAGCCTTTATACGACCCGGCTAACGCGCGGTTGCGCGGCGCCGACTCTCCCCTTTAACGCGAAAGATTTAGCAAAGGACGAAGATTATGTGGCGCGTAGGCATCGACGTAGGCGGCACCTTCACAGACCTCTACGCCTGGAACGACGAGACCCGTGAGCAGGTGACTTCCAAGGTCCTGACCACCCGGCCCGATCGCGCGCCAGGCGTGGTGAACGCGATCCGCGAGGCGGGGATTGCGTTCAACCAGATCTCGCACCTGATGCACGGGACCACCACCGCGACCAACGCGCTGATCGAGCGCGACTATCCGGATCCGGCGATGGTCACCACCGAAGGTTTTCGCGACACCATCGAAATCGGTCGCCAGCATCGCGAACAGCTCTACGACCCCTATCAGGTCAAGCCGCGGCCCATCATCAAGCGCCGCTATCGCTACACGGTGAACGAACGCACCGACGCGCAGGGCGCGGTGGTGCGCCCGCTCCAGCGCGAGGAAGCGCTGGCGATTGCCGAGAAAATCCGCGCGCACAACATCAAGTCGGTGGCGGTGGCTTTCATCAACGCCTATCGCAACGGCCAGCACGAGCGCGACATGCGCGACATCATCAAGGAAGTGAACCCGGATGCCTTCGTGGTGATCTCCTCCGAGACCCGCCCGGTATTCCGTGAGCACGGCCGGTTCACGACCACCGCGATCCGCGCGGCCACCATCCCGGTGATGGAGGTCTACTTCGCACGCCTTGAAGCGGCCCTTAAAGGCGAAGGCTTTGCCGGTTCGCTGATGATTCTGAAGAGCAGCGGCGGCATCACCGGCGTCGACTACGCCAAGCAGCACCCGGAAGAACTGATCGAATCCGGCCCCGCCGGCGGTGTGGCCTACGCGGCTTACTTAAGCCAGCTCTGCGACTATCCCAATATCATTCACACCGACGTGGGCGGCACCAGCTTCGACGTGTCGATCGTGGAGAACGGCAAAGGGCTCATTACCCGCGATCACGAAATCGAATGGGAAATCCCCTGCATCGTGCCCATGCTGGACATTCACAGCGTGGGCGCTGGCGGTGGCTCGATCGGCTGGATAGACGAGGGTGGGTCGCTGCGCGCCGGTCCGCGCAGCGCCGGTTCCAAGCCCGGCCCGGTCTGCTACGGTCTGGGCGGCACCGAGCCCACGATTACCGACGCCAACCTGTTGCTCGGCCGCATCGAGCCGACGCTGGGTGGCAAGATGACGCTGGATCGCGACGCCGCCGAAGCCTCGATGGCGCGGCTCGCGGCGGGTATCGACCTGTCCACCATCGAAACCGCCGACGGCATGATTCGCATTGGCTGCGAGAACATGGCGCAGGCGGTGAAGAAAGTGCTGGTTTCCCGCGGTCGCGACCCGCGCGACTTTATCCTCGCCAGCTTCGGCGGCGCGGGCACGATGCACGCCTGCTTTGTCGCGGAGTCGATGAACATCCCGCGCGTCATCATGCCCATCCACGCCGGCGTCGCATCGGCCTTCGGCGCGACCGCAATGGATTTGCGGCACGACCTTGAAGCGTTTTACTTCTCGCCGGTGGCGAGCGCCGACCTGCCGCAGGCGAACGCGCTTTACGCCCAGCTGGAAGCCGAAGGCATTCGCCTGCTGGCCGAAGACGGCGTACCGCGTGAGCGCATCGAGGTCCGCCGTACGGCGCAGATGCGCTACGTCGGCCAGACCTACGAAGTGGAAACCCCCATTCCGGCCCATGCGCTGACGGCCGCCGATATTCCGGCCATTGAAGCGCTGTTTCACCAATGCCACGAGCGCGAGTATGGTGTGAGCTCAGACGATTTCGCGCCGGCGCTGGTGTCGCTGGGGGTCACCGTTACGGGCAAAATGGAGTCGCCGCCGGCGGTCGAAGTGGGCGTGCAGGGTGGAGATCCGGTGAAGGGCGAGCGCCAGATCTGGTTCAATCAGGCCTGGCACGCGAGCAAGGTCTATAACGGCCATGCGCTGGCGCCGGCGGCCAGTGTGGCCGGGCCCTGTATCGTGGAGTATGAGCACGCCTGCGCGGTGCTGCCGCCCAACGCGGTGGCCACCGTGGATCGTTTCGGTAATCTGGTGATCGACATCAGCAAGAACCTGGTTTCAAACGTCTAGATCGCAAGCTGACGGGAGTACAGAAATGGACAAAAAAGTGGTTGTAGATGCCGCGGTCGTCGACCAGACCAAGCTCGACCCGGTGACCTTTGAAGTCTTACGCAGCATTTTCGAGTACGCCAGCGACCGCATGTCGACCGTACTTCAGCGCGCCTCGTTCTCGCCCATCCTCGCGGACATGGTCGATTTCTCGAACGCGATTTACGACTACGACTGCCAGCTGCTGTCGCAGGCGGCGAACTGCCCGATTCACCTCGCGGCGATGAAGTTCAGCGCGGAAGCCATCATCCGCCGCTATGGCCTGCCCAACATCTTTGAAGGCGACGTGCTGTGCGTGAACGACCCCTATCAGGGCGGCACCCACATCAACGACATGACCTTCATGTCGCCCATTTTCTTTGAGGGCGAACTGCTGGGCTTTGCGGTCAGCCGCGGCCACTGGATGGACCTCGGTGGCGGCGCCGCCGGTGGCCAGGCCTTTGCTGGCACCCATATCGCGGGCGAAGGCCTGCGCTTGCCGCCGGTTAAGGTCTACGAGCGCGGCGTGGTGCGGCAGGAAATCGTCGATATCCTGATGAACAACACCCGCACGCCGCACTTCGTGAAAGGCGACCTGCAGGCGCATGTCGGTTGCCTGCGCGCCGCCATTCTGGAAATGCAGCGCGCGGCGGCCAAATACGGCGTGGTCACGCTGAAAGCCGCGATGAAGCAGCTGCAGGAATACACCGAACGGATCGTGCGCAAGAGCATCACCGACATCCCGGACGGCGTGTACGAGGGCGAGGACTACGCCGATACCGACGGCTTCTCCGACCAGCCGATTCGCATTCGCGTGAAGCTGATCGTGGAGGGCTCCGGCATCACGGTGGATTTCAGCGGGACCGATTCGGTGGTGAAGGGCGCGATTAACTCGCCCTACGCCAACACGGCGTCGGCGTCGCTGTACTCGTTGCAGTTCTTCCTTGCGCCGCACGCGCCGCAGAACCAGGGCATGTTCAACCCGATTACGCTGGTTATTCCCGAGAACTCCTGGCTGAACGCCAAGTGGCCGGCGCCGACCATCGGCTGCACCACGCTGACCTCGGCCAAGATCACGAGCGCCATTTGGCAGGCACTGGCGAAGGCAATTCCGGAGCGCGTGACCGGCTCGACCAGCGCCGACTGCAACTGGTTTGTGTCGTCGGTGGTGGCGACCAATGGCGCGACCGACGTCTTCTCTGACCTGCCCGCCGGTGGCTGGGGTGCGACGCCCTTCAGCGATGGCATGAACGTGACCGAAGATCCGCTCGGTAACTGCATGAACATGCCGGCGGAAACCGCAGAGCTTTTGTTCCCTATTGCCTACGAGGCCTTCGAGCTCCGTCAGGACAGCGGTGGTCCGGGCCGTTATCGCGGCGGTCTGGGCGCGATCTTCAAAGTGCGTTATCTCGCCGAAGGCGCGCTGAGCATGGAAACCGCGCGCACCCTGGAAGGCAGCCCCGGGGTTGCCGGCGGGCAGCACTCCGACGTGCAGCGGCAAATCAAGATCCACACCGACGGGAGCCGCGAAGTCATCGGTGGGCTGGACGCCGCAGGCAACTGGAAGAACCCGCTGCTTTGCGCCCACCCCTTCAGCCACGGTGAGACCTTCATGTTCGAGAGCACCGGCGGTGGCGGCTATGGCCGGCCGTGGGAGCGCGATCCGCAGGCGGTGCTGGAAGACGTGCTCGACGAGTACGTGTCGGTGACCGCGGCCCGCGAGCGTTATGGGGTGGTCATCGACGCGGCGGCCATGCGCATCGACGAAACCGCGACGCGCGCGCTTCGGCAACAGCTGGCCGCATAAGCGGTAAAGCGCGGACGGGCAGGGCGGCGGAATTTTGGTGAGCGTGTCGCCGCGGGCGACCTGCGTAGTCAACAAAGCCGCCGCTTCGCCTGTTCGGGCCGCAGCGACGAGACATCGGCGCCCGCTCCCGGTCAGGGTGCGCAGGCCGCAGCACACCTTGACTCTCCCGCCGGGCGCTATCGCGGCGCGCGCGCCGCTCCTCCGCGGAGAAGCCGGCGGTCTGTGCGCGCAAGCTCAGAAAAAGATTGGTGTTACGGCTTGCCTGTTCGGGTCGCAACGGCGAGACCTAAGCGTCCGCGCGCCCTGATATGAGCCCCGCCGCACTCTGGCACGCCCGTCACCGGCCGTGGGTGATGCTCTGGCCGTTAGCCTTCGCCCAGGTTGTTTCCTGGGGCTCGCTCTACTACAGCTTTTCGCTTTTCGCCGGTCCCATTGCCGAGGAACTCGGCTGGGCGCTGCCGGCGCTTAACGGCGCCTTGACCGCCGGCCTGCTGGTCACCGGGCTCATGGCCTATCCCGTCGGTACGCTGCTCGACCGCTACGGCGGGCGTTGGCTGATGAGCGCCGGCTCGCTGGGCGCGGGGCTGTTGCTCCTCGCCTGGTCGCAGGTGCACAGCCTGCTGGTGTTCTACGCCCTGTGGCTGGCGCTCGGGGTGTGTATGTCCTGTGTGCTGATCGAGACCATCTTCGCCGTCATCCACCAGCAGTTCGGCGCGGAGGCGCGACGCGGCGTGATTGCCGTCACGCTGGTCACCGGCTTCTCGGGCACGGTCTTCGTACCGCTCATCGGTGCCCTGCTGGCGCATATGAGCTGGCGCGAGAGTCTGGTGGTGCTGGCGCTCATGAATCTTGGTTTCAATCTGCCCGTGCATCTATGCTTCACGCCGCCGCGCGGGCATGCGTTGGCGCCGCAAAGCGCGGCTGACCGGGCGGAAGGGCGTCGCGTGATGCGCGAGCGGCTGCGCAATCCGGTCTTCTGGGGCCTTGCCCTGTGGTACACCTCGTACAGCCTGACCGCGTCCAGCCTGATTTTTCAGCTGGTGCCGGTGCTCGGCGCCGAAGGCGTGCCGCGCAAGGACATCTACTTCTGCTTCGCGCTCATTGGCCCGGTGCAGGTCGGCGCGCGAATTCTGATGGTGACCCTGGGCCACCGCGCCAGCACCGCGCGCCTCGGTGCGGTCACCACCACGATCGTGCCGCTGGGCTTGCTGATTCTCCTCTATGCGCCACCCAGCCTCGGCTGGCTCTGCGTGTTCGCGGTCTGCTTCGGGACCGGGCATGGGGTCACCACCATCCTGCGCGGCGTGGCGCCGGCCGAGTGGCTGGGGCGGGAGCACTATGCGCGGACCATGGGCGCGCTGGCGCTGCCGATGATGTTCGCGATGGCGCTGGCGCCGCTCATCACCGCCTCGGTGTGGAGCGCGACCGGCAGCCCGCGGGCGGTCTGGGGGCTGATCTTTGTCGGCTCGCTGGTGGGCACCGCGGGTTATGCCTTCGCGGTCTTCAACCGGCGCCGGCAGTATCGACAGGAAATCGCCGCGCTCGACGACCCGGAAGTCGAGGCGCTCGCCTCGCGCAGCGCCCATGATCCCTGAGTCGCCGCCCATGCCCGTCTGGCGTCAGCATCTCGGCCTGCTGTGCATCATCCTCGCCGGCGAGGCGGTGTTCAGCCTGCCGTTCCACATTCCCCGCTTTTTTCGGCCCAGCGTGCTCGAAGCCTTCGGGATCAGTAACACGGCGCTGGGCGATGCCTTTGCCGTTTACGGGCTGACGGCGATGCTGAGCTACGTGCCCGGCGGCTGGCTGGCGGATCGCTATCCGGCGCGGCGTCTGATCGTGGTGGCGCTGCTCGCCACCGCGCTGGGCGGGCTTTACCTTGCCAGCTTTCCCGGGCCATCGGGCCTGCGCTGGCTTTACGGCTGGTGGGGCGTAACGACCATCCTCTTGTTCTGGGCCGCGATGATTCGCGCCACCCGTGAATGGGGCGGGGCGCAGCGCCAGGGGCGCGCGTTTGGTCTGCTGGAAGGCGGCCGTGGCGCGCTGGCTGCGCTGCTGGCCAGTCTGGCAGTGGCCGTGCTGGCGGCCGCGCTCGGCGGCGCTGTTCCCGAACACGCCGATCGGGTTGCCGCCGTGCGGGAGGTCATCTTTTTCTACACCGCGCTGACGGCGGTCATCGCGCTGCTGTGCGCCCTCGGCCTGCCGGGCGGGCATGCGGTCGCCGGGTCCGGACCGCACCCGGCGTCTGGTTTGGCGGACCGGTCCGCGGGGCGTCTGTGGCTGCAGGCGGCGGTCGTGGTCTGCGCCTACTGCGGTTACAAGGCGCTCGATTACTACACGCTCTATCTGGTGAGGGGCTTTGGTTTCGACGAAGTGGACGCCGCTGGCCACATGGCGGCAGCGGCGTGGCTGCGGCCCTTGGCGGCAGTGCTGGCGGGGCTGCTGGCCGATCGCTTTCGCCCGAGCTTGGCGCTGTGTGGCCTGTTCGCACTCGGTGCGGCCTGCGCGCTGGCGCTGGGGACGGTCACGCCCTCGGCCGCGCTCCGCGGGCTGTTGCTGGGAGAAGTGCTGCTGAGCGTGGCTGCGGTCTACGCGCTGCGCGGCGTGTACTTCGCCCTGCTGGAAGAAACCGCGGTGCCCCATGCCCGCACCGGTTTCGCAGTCGGGCTGGTCTCGGTGATCGGTTTCACTCCTGATGTGTTTTTTGCTCCGATTGCCGGGCGGCTGCTGGATGCCGAGCCCGGCCTGCCCGGCCTGCAGCACCTCTTTCTGCTGCTGGCCGGGATTGCGCTGGCGGGGCTCGCGACCTCAGCCTGGCTCGCTCGTCGGACAGTGCGTGCCGGCGAAGAGACCGCTTGACCCGAGCGCCGAGGAACCTGACCGATCCGCTCGCGGCGCTGGCCTGAGGGCTGCGGGGTGCGCGCTATTTCAGCTTGGCATTGACCAGTCCGTAGACGCCGTAGCCCACCAGATAGGACAGGCCAAGTTCGGGCCGGGCGGCGGCAAAGTGCTTCTGTAGCGTCGCGTAGTGGGCTGAGGCCTGGGCGGGATCTGCCAGCGCTGCGGCGGGTGCGCTCGCCACGTAGGCGGTCACCTCGCGGTCGGCCCAGGTCAGATACTCGGTCTGGAAGGCGACGACCTCGGCAACGCCACCCGCTTCGCCGCGCCCGCCATACACCTTGCCCGTGCCCAGCGCCGGCAGTTCTTCAAGCGCCGCCCGCCACGCCGCCAGATCGGGTCGGGCGGTGCCGTCCACGATGCCGCCTTCCAGCCAGGCGTGCGCCTTGTAGTGCACCAGGTCGCCCACGATCAGATCGCCCGTGTTGTCGATGCGGGCCACCGTTTGGGTGCTGGCCACGCCCGCGTGCTTCAACTCAAAAAGCGTGATGGTCTCGCCAGAGCGGAGTTTCAGCACGCTGCGGTCGGTGAAGGTGGTCTTTACCGGCTGGAATTGGGGATAGCTTTGCGGGGTGAACGCGCCGGCCACGTTGATCCAGAAATGCCGCTTGTAGGCGTTCACGCCGGGCATGGCGGCCTGGGTTGCGGCAGAGGCAATGGACTCCACGCCCGCCGCATGCAGCACTGACAGGCCGTTGAACTTGTCCGGATTCGGATGGGTGACGACGACCCGGGTGACCGGTGAGCGTGTGGTCTCCTTGATTTTGGCCAGCATGTCCGCGGTCAGCGAGGGCAAGAACTGGGTGTCGAAGACCGTCACCTCCTGACCGTCGTCGTAGTAGTAGGTGTGGGTGTCAAAGCCGCTGGTATCGCTGGTGTAGGTGTACAGGGTGCCGGCTTGCGCCATCCCTGTGGTGGCGAAGAACAAGGCGGCGGTGATCGCATGTTTCATCGGAGTGCTCCTGATTGGGCGGGTTCTGACCGAACCTGAACGCCTGACCAGTGTGGTTGGCCGGCAGCTGTCGTACATTGCAGCTCGCGACAGAGGTGATGCAGAAAACGACATGACGCGAGACCTACAGCCCATGGCGTCCTGCAGCGCTGCCGGGCGCACGGTGTTTGACCCGGACCGCGCGCCGCATGCCCTGACCGTGCTTGGGGAGTGGCTCGAGCCCGGCAAGGGGGTGCCACACCGGCACCGCCGACATCAGCTCCTTTACGCCGACGCCGGGGTGGTGACGGTGCTGACCGCAGACGGCCGTTGGGTCTGTCCGCCCGAACGCGCGGTGTGGGTGCCGGGCGGTACCGAACACGCGGTGCAGGCCGCACGACCCTTCCGCCTGTGCACCCTTTACGCTGAGCCCGACGCCCTCGCCGACGAGGCACCCGCAGGCTGCGCGGTGGTCGGGGTGCCGGCTGTCGCGCGGGAAATCCTGCGGGCCGCGCTCGCCCTGTCGCCAAGCGCCGGGCCTGAGCATCCGGTGCGACGGGCCTTAGCCCTGGTCCCGGCGCTCGTGCAGCCGCTTGTGGATCTGTCGCTGGGTCTTCCCTTGCCAACGGACCGACGCGCGCGTGGGGTCGCCGAACGCTGGCTGCGAACCCCGGACGATCCGGACCCACTGGCGAGCGTCGCCCGCGACGCCGGCGCCAGCTTGCGCACGCTGGAACGATGCTTTCTCGCCGAGACCGGTCTCGGGCTGGCGCAGTGGCGCACCCGCCTGCGACTGGCAGTGGCGCTGGAGCGCCTGGGCGCGGGCACCTCGGTGACCGAGGCTGCCCATGCCGTGGGTTACGACAGCGTCGCTGCGTTCAGCCGGGCGTTTCGCCAGGCGCACGGTTTTGCGCCCTCGCGCGTCGGGCGTGGCGCCGCCGCCAGCGCTTCTGCATGAGGCGGCTTGCGGGGAGCGTCACAGACGCGGGCGGCGCGCTGCCGGGAGAAAACCGGCGGGCAACGACCTGCGTCGTCCTTGCTGAGTGCGTGATTCATCGCCGCTACCGGGCGAAGCACGTTCGCCTCAGAGGTCCACTCGCTATACTGCGGTCATCGTAGTTGGCCACAGCCAAGGACCATCGCCCATGGGTCTACCCAATGATCTCGCCGCAGATGTGGCCGATATCGCCCGGCTCGACGCCGTGCCGGCAATTCTCAATCTGGCCTGCGAGTTGACGGGCATGGGTTTTGCCGCAGTGGCCCGGGTGACGGAAAATCACTGGGTGGCGTGCAGCGTGCTCGACAAAATCGGCTTTGGCCTGCAGCCGGGCGGCGAACTTGTCGTGACGACCACGATCTGCGATGAAATCCGGCGCTCCGGGCAACGCGTGACGATCGACAACGTGCCGGAAGACCCTGCCTTCTGCCACCACCACACCCCCGCCCAATACGGCCTGCAAAGCTATATTTCGGTGCCCTTGCGGCTGCGTGACGGCACGTTTTTCGGCACGCTCTGCGCGATCGACCCGCAGCCGCATCGGGTCAGCTCGCCCCACATCGTCCGAAGTTTTGAACTGTGGGCCGAACTCATCGCGTTTCATCTGGAAGCCGAACGTCAACTCGCGTCCTCTGCTGCCGCGCTACGCGATGAGCGCGCCGAAGCCGAGTTGCGCGAACAGTTCATCGCGGTGCTGGGACACGACCTGCGCAGCCCCTTGGCGGCGATCAGTTCCGGCGCTGAATTGCTCAAGGATGAAGCACTGAGCAAGGACGGGCAGGGCGTGCTGGAACTGATGGCGCAGAGCACCGCGCGCAGCATCGGCATTGTGGATAGCGTGCTCGATTTCGCCCGCGCAAGGCTCGGCGGCGGCCTGAGTCTGACGCTTGCGCCGGCCATCCCCTTGCGTCCCGTGCTGGCGCAGGTTGTCGCCGAACTGCAGGCCACGCATCCGGGGCGTCAGATTGTGCTCGACCTGCCGGCATTACCGCCGCTGCCCGCTGATCCGGGGCGCCTCGCCCAGCTGCTGGCCAATCTGCTCGCCAACGCGCTCGCCCACGGTGCAGATGACGCGCCGGTGCAGGTGACGGCGCGCGCCACGAACACCGACTTTGAACTTCGCGTCAGCAACGGCGGCCCGGCTATCGAGTCAAGCTTGTTGCCGCATCTCTTTCAGCCTTTCTTTCGCGGCCGACCGCAGGCGCGTAGCGAAGGATTGGGGCTGGGGCTCTTCATTGCGCGCCAGATTGCCAGTGCGCACGGCGGCACGCTGACGGTTGCCAGCGCCGCGGGCGAGACGTCCTTCTGTTTCCGGATGCCGCGCGCGCCGGCCTGAGCAGCAGCGCTTAAAGTCGGGCCAGCGTCAAACGCACGCGCAGGCCGTGCTGATTGTGAAACTCGAGTTGCGCGCCGACCTGCCGGCTCAAGGCGCGGATCAATTCCATGCCGATCGAGCTTGAACCGGGCCGTGGTTGTGGATCACTGAGCCCGGGACCCGAGTCCGTCACCGAGATATAGGTGTGTGCCGCGTCCGAAGCGACTTCCACCAGCACATCGCAATGCGCCCCCGTACGGCGCGGCCGACCGGGCTGCCACGGCGCGAGGCCATGTTTGAGCGCGTTGGCGATGAGTTCGTTGAGTAACAGCCCCAGCGGCGTGGCGATTTCGATCGAGACATTCACCGGCTCGGCGACCACCAGCAGTCTCGCTTCCGGGGCGTAGGTGCCACGCAGGATGTCGCCCAGATTTTGCGCGTAGTGACCAAGGTCGATCTGCGACAGCGATTCGCTGCCGTAGAGTTGCTCGTGGACGATCGCCATCGACCGCACGCGGCCCACGCAATCTTCCAGCACCGACTGCACTTCGGGCGCGTTGCTTTGCGCGGACTGCAGTCCAAGCAGGCTGGAGACAACCTGCAGGTTGTTCTTCACCCGATGGTGGACTTCCTTCAGCAACACTTCTTTTTCGCGGAGCGAGCGCTGCAGGGTTTCAAATGCGCTGACGCGCTCGCTCACGTCGCTGACGCTGGCCAGCACGTAATGCTGGCCGGCAATTTCGGCCAGTGCAGCGCGCACTTCCACCCGCAGGGTCGTGCCGTCGGGGCGTTCTGCCGTCCAGGTGTCGCCGCTACGCCGGTCCGGCGCGCCGGCATCACCGGCGATCCGCCGGGGCAGCGGATAAGCCGGTAGCACCTGCGCCAGCGCGAGCCCTTCAAGTTCCCCGCGCGCATAGCCAAAGAGCGCCTCAGCGGCCGCATTCGAGCGCTGAATCACGCCGTCTGTCGAGGTCATCAAGAGCGCCTGTGGTGCCAGTTCAAACAAATCGTCGAAGCGACCTTCGCTTGCATCCAGAGCCTGATTGCGCTCGGCCAGCATGCGCTCCAGCTGCTGCCGTTGCACCGCCAGCTCCAGAAATACCCGCACTTTGGCCAGCAGGGTCTCGGGGTGATAGGGCTTGATGATGTAGTCGACCGCGCCGGTGGTGTAGCCGCGAAAAACATGGGATTCGTCGAAATAGGCCGCCGTCATGAAAATGATCGGCGTGCGGCAGGTGGCAGGATCCGCGAGCAGGATTTCCGCCAGTTCGTAGCCGTCCATTTCCGGCATCTGCACGTCCAGAATGGCCAGTGCAAAGCGATGCCGCAGGCACAGGCCCAGTGCCTCTTCGCCGCTGCCGGCGCGCACCACGCGCGCACCCACGCCGCCGAGGACGCGCTCCAGCGCCACCAGATTGGCCGGCGTGTCGTCCACCGCCAGAATCAGCAGTTCTTCGGCCGGGGGCAGGCTGGCCGGCGACCGGCCGGCGCTAGTCGCGTTCATCGCAGCACTCTCTTCTTGTAGATCCGGGCCTGGGCGTCGACCACATCAAAGCGCTTCTCGACCGAGGTAAACGAAATCGACTCATTGTTGCCCAGACACAGATAGCCGCCGTGGTCGAGACTTTCCCAGAACATCTGCAGCACTGCATCCTGCAGTTCGCGATTGAAGTAGATCAGGACGTTGCGGCAGATCACCGCCTGCATTTCACCGAAAGACTTGTCCATCGCCAGGTTGTGGCGGGCAAAGGTGATGTTCTGGCGCAGTCTGGCATCCATCACGCCCGCTTCCCGGCCGGCCAGATAGTAGTGCGCCAGCGAATAGCTGCCGCCAAATTCAAAATAGTTACGGCCGCCCTGAGCGAGGATTTCCAGCGGATAGATGCCGGCCCGTGCGGTATCCAGCGCCGCCGCGCTGAGGTCCGTCGCATAGATGCGCGCCCGCGACGACAGGCCACCTTCTACCAGCAGGATCGCAAGCGAGTACAACTCTTCGCCTGTCGCGCAGCCGGCATCCCAGATTTTCACATGCGGCCAGGTGCGTAGCATGGGTAAGACCCGGTCGCGGAGCGCGGTGTAGAAGTGCGGATCGCGAAACAGCGCCGTCACGTTGACCGAAAAATAGCTGATGACGCGGTAGAAGGTAGACGGGTCGCGCAGCAGCTTGCCGGTGAGCTCAGAGATCGTCGGCGTGCCCAGATCCTCGCAGCACTGCTCGAGTCGACGCACCACGGTTTCTCGCGCGTACTCGCGGAAATCGTAGCCGTAGCGCAAATAAAGCGCTTCGAGCAGCAGTTCGACTTCGATGTGCTGAATATCCATCGCCTTGGCCGCGTGGGACATTCGCTGCTCGCTGGCCGGTACGCGCAAGTGCTGCACCTAGCGGAACATCAGGACGCGCATCAGCGAAGTCAGGCGGTCGGGGTCGACCGGCTTGCTCAGATAGTCCGTGCAACCCGCTTCCAGACAGCGCTGGCGGTCTTCGCGCATCGCCTTCGCGGTCAGCGCAATCACCGGCAGCTGGCTGAGGTTCTGATCCTGACGCAGACGCCGCGCCACTTCGTAGCCGTCCATCACCGGCATCATCATGTCGAGCAGAACCAGATCGGTATCCGGATGCTCGGCCAGCATGGCCAGCGCCCGTTCGCCGTTTTCGGCCTTGATGGGATTTACGCCGTGCCCGGCGAGCATGCGCGCCATCGCAAACATGGTGCGCATATCGTCTTCCACGATCAGCACTTTCTTGCCGCGCAGCGGCTCGTCTGACTGACGCAGGTGGAAGATGGCCTGACGCTTGTCTTCCGGCAGTTCCTGCACCACGCGGTGGAGGAACAGCGCAACTTCGTCGATCAGCCGCTCCTGCGAGCGCACGTCCTTGATGATGATCGAATCGGAGAAATGACGCAGGAAAAGCTCTTCTTCCATCGTCAGTTCGCGCACGGTGTGGATGATCACCGGCGGCAGGTTGTCGGTCATCTTCGACCAGGTTTGCAGCAGTTCGACGCCCGACATATCTGGCAGGCCGAGGTCCATTACCACCAGGTCGTAGCGGGTCTTGCCCAGCAGTTCCAGGCCTTCGCGGCCGGTGCCGGCCGAGTCTGCCTTGACGTTGCCGTTGCCAATGACGCGCACGGTTTCCTGTCGCATCAGGGGCTCGTCTTCAATCACCAGCACGCGCTTGGCGGCATGCGCCGAGGCCGCATCCAGCCGCCGCAGCACTTCATCGATTTGTTCCTGCGCCACCGGCTTGGCCGTATGGCCGATTGCGCCAATGCCGAGATTTGCCTTGGACGCCGGTTCGACCGACACGATATGGACCGGGATGTGCCGCAGCGAGAGGTCTTGCTTCAGTTCGGACAGCACCGTCCAGCCGTCGATACCCGGCAGCTCGATGTCCAGCACCACGCCGTCCGGCCGGTACACCCGCGCAAGCTCCAGCCCGCTTTCACCGGAGGTGGCGTGGAGACACTTGAAGCCACGCTGGCGCACGTGCTCGATCAGGATTTTGGCGAAGCGAAGGTCGTCTTCAATCAGCAGCAGCACGCGGTCGTTGGGCGCAATTTTGCCGTGATCATCGTCCAGTGGCGTCTGTGGCTTCTCCACATTCGGGCGCGGCGTGGCGGCGACCATCGCGGGCGGCTTGTGCCCGTTGTGTGCGCTGTGGCCGATCGGCGCGGGCGCGCCGGCGGGTGCGCTCACCGCTGGCATCGGGACGACGGCAGGCGTTGCCTCTTCGGCGCTTGATGCCGAGAGGGTTTCCGGCAGGTAGAGCGTGAACGTAGAGCCCTCACCGGGGGTGGAGCTGACGTGAATCTCGCCACCCAGCAAGTTGGCGAGCTCGCGCGAAATAGACAGCCCCAGGCCCGTGCCGCCGTAACGCCGCCGGTCGCCGGAGTCGGCCTGCTGGAAAGCTTCAAAAATGACTTTCTGCTGGTTTTCCGCAATGCCGATGCCGGTGTCGGTGACGTGGACCGCCACGGCGCGTACCGGGTCGAAACCACTGCGCCGGAAGCGGGTGTCGCCCGGCGGCCGCGCGAAGCGCACGCTGACGCTGCCGTGCTCGGTAAATTTCAGCGCGTTGCCGATCAGATTTTTCAGGATCTGGCCCAGCCGCTGCGGGTCGGTGACCAGCCGGGGTGGCAAATTGCCTTCCGCCGCCACCTTGAACTGCAGACCCTGCGCGTGCGCCATGTGCTCGAACTGCGAGACCAGCGTGCGCGCCACGTCCTGGATGTCGACGTCCGCCAGCCGCAGTTCCATCTTGCCGGCTTCGATTTTGGAGAGGTCCAGAATCTCGTTGATGATGTTCAGCAGGTCGCTGCCGCTGTCAAAAATGACGCTCGCCGACTCCACCTGGTCGGTGCTCAGGTTGCCGTCCGGGTTGTCGCGCAGCGAGCGCGCGAGCAGCAGCAGACTGTTCAGCGGCGTGCGGAGCTCGTGCGACATATTCGCCAGAAACTCCGACTTGTATTTGCTGGCCAGCGCCACTTCCTGCGCCTGCATCACCAGGGTCCGCCGCGCCTGCTCGGTTTCGTTGCGCTGCTGTTCGAGCAACTCGTTCTGCTGTTGCAGCTCGGCGTTGGCGAGTTCGATTTCGGTCTGCTGAGCCTGCAGCTTCTGCTCCGAGGCCAGCAGCTCGGTGGTTTGCTCTTCAAGCTCGGCGTTGGTTGCGCGAAGCCGGTCTTGCTGGGCTTCCAGTTCCGATGCGAGCTGCTGAGCCTGCGCAAGGGCGGCGGCGGCGATGGCGCGGGCGCTGGAGGCCTCCAGCGCCACGGCAATCATCGGCGCGGCCTGCCGCAGGTATTCCAGCGCGCTCTCGCCGAGCGATTTGATAGACCCCAGCTCCAGCACCCCTTTCACCTCGCCCTCCAGCATCAGCGGCGTGATGTAGAGGTGACCGGCGTCCGCCTCGCCCAGACCGGAGGCAATGGTCAAATAGCCCGGTGGCAGGTCGGCCACGTGAATCTGTTTGCGTTCCAGCACCGCCTGACCCAGCAAGCCCTCGCCGGACAGGAAGCGGGTGGCGTAACCCTTGCGGTGGGTAAAGGCATGGCTGGCGATCAGGGCATGCCCGTCGCCTGATTCTTCTCTGGCGTAGAACGCACCCACCTGCGCGCCGGCGTACTCGCTCAGCTCGGTGATGATCCGACGCGCCAGGTCCTCCACCGCGCCCGTGACCTGAAACACCGCATTCAGCCGCGCAATACCGGCAACCACCCATTCTTTCTCGTCGCGCGCCAGCGCCGCGCGACGGACCTCGGTGACGTCGCGCAGATTAAGGAAGACCCCGGTGAGCGTGCCTTCGGCGTCGCGACGGGCCAGCGCCTGCATCAGCACATCGCGCGGCTGACCGTCGCGCGGACGGATGAGCATGGGGGCATCAAGGACTTCGCCGGCGCTGATGGCGTGTGCATGGTGCTGGGAGGCCAGCGCGGGCTCGCTGAACAGCGCGCTGAAGTGGAGATCCCGCAGACCCTGCGCGCTCAGGCCGAACAGGCTGCGGGTGGCGGTATTACAGTCGAGGATGCGCCCGTCGAGCCCGGTCACGAGCACGGCGTCGCTGGCCGCATCAAGCAGCGCCCGGCTGAGCTCGGCCTGATCCCGCGCGGCGCGCTCCGCCCGGCGGGCGGCGCTGGTGTCGTGGAGCGTGACCAGCAGGCTGAGCGGGCCGCTGGCATCGTCAGCCAACACCGCAGCGCTCAAGCTGACCTCGCGAACGCTGTCGTCGGCCCGACGTAGCGGAAACTCCATATCGCGCACCACGCCGCGGGTACGTGCCTTGTCGAGGGCGGCAAGTACGGGTTCGGCATCCGTGAAAAGCGTCCACAAGGACTGACCGCTCAGCGGCGCGGCGCCGTTGGCGAGCAGGGCATGGGCGGCCGGATTGGCGCGGCTGATGTGGCCGGTATGGGTGACGCAGAGCTGGGCACCGGGATGGGCTTCGAAGAGTTGCAGCGCCCGCTGGGCGGTGGTGGCTGCGGTCTGTGTCTCGGTTTCTGCCTGCCGGAGCCACAGGCTCGCAAGCCCCATGGCCAGCAGGGCCAGCGTGCCGATCACGAGCCATTCGGTGGCCCCCAGCCTCGCGGCCAGCAGGAGTGCTGCACCGCTGGCGCAGCCAATCACCGCAAGCAAGGCGCTCAGTTTCAGCAGCCAGAGGATACGCGCAGACAACATGAGGCCTCCCGGAAGACGTTTTAAGCGCGCCCTGCGGCGGCATCTTTTGTGTAAGGCCATCCGGACCGGTGTCCTGCTGACGTCTGCAATTGGATTACAGGACAGACAAGGTGGCCGGGCGTCCACGCCAATACCGGCGTGTCGGCCGCCCGGGCCGATCCTTGAGCAGTTTTTTCACGCTCAAAAAGGAAGCTTGCGAGCGCACGGCACCCGCCAGAGAATGCGAAGACAGGGAGCCCTATTCGCCTCCAGACAGGCGTTTCTGACGCGGCGGCCACCACGCCCGCCCGCGCGGCCCGCGCCCTCTTTGGGAAATCTTCAGCTGCTCCGGAGGCCTGGTTGGAACTCATGCTCGACACCGCCCCAGGGGCCAGGCGCAAGGACCGCCTGCTGATCGTCGAAGACGAATCACTCATCGCGCTCGATCTGGAGCGGCGCCTCGTCCGCGCCGGCTACGAAGTGGTCGGGGTGGCGGATAACTACGACGATGCGCTCGGCCTGTTCAGCGCCCATCAACCCGATCTGGTCTTGATGGACGTGCACGTGCGGGGTGAGGCTGACGGCATTCAGATTGCCCATGCCATGGGTACTCTGGGCGATGTGCCGGTCATTTTTCTCACCGCCTACGCCGACGACGACACCATCAAGCGCGCGGCCGAAACCTCGCCCTATGGCTATTTGCTCAAACCGTTCGACGACCGCACGCTGGCGGCCACCATTACCGTCGCGCTCGAACGCCATGCCGCCGACACGCGTCTGCGACTGCTGGGCGGCGCGGTAGAACACGCCACGCTTGGCATTGTGCTGATGGACACGCGCGGTACGGCCCGGCGCACGGTGTTTTGTAACGATGCGTTCTGTGCGTTGTCAGGCGCCACCCGGGCGGAGGTGCTGCAACTCGAACCGCTGTTCCTGTACCCGGCCACGCTGCAGGCCGAGAGCCTGCGCCTGCACGAGGCGCTGACCCGCCGACTGTCCTTTGAAATCAACCTGCGGGGTCGACGGTTAAACGGGCAGGAGTTCTGGAGCGCAGTGGCGCTTTCTCCGGTGCCGGACCGGAACGGCACCATCTCGCACATGCTGGCCTTCCACGTCGATATCACGCGCCAGCGCGAGGCCGAAGACGGTCTGGCGCGCAGCCAGCGGCTGGAACTGATGGGCCGGCTCAGCGCCGGCATTGCCCACGACTTCAACAACATCCTAAGCGCCATCATGGGCTTTTCGGAGATGGCGATCTGGTCTGCGGTGGAAGACCGTCAGAAAAGCCATCTGGAAGGTGTGGTCCACGCCGCGGAGCGCGGCGCCATGCTGACCCGCAAACTGCTCGATCTCTCGCGCTCCAGCGCCAGCCGTCCGCAAGGCTCGGCAGATCTGCTGCAGGTGGTGCAGCAGAACTACCGCATGACCCAGCGTCTTGCCGGGCCGCAAATCAAGGTTTCCCTGGAGTTGGACAGCGAGCCGATGTGGGTGGGACTCGATACCACCTCGCTGGAGCAGATCCTGCTGAATCTCATCGCCAATGCGCGCGACGCCATGCCAGGGGGCGGCAAGGTGGCCATTGCGGTACGCCGGCCGGATGAGGCCGCTGGCGCATTCGAGCCCCGGCAGTACGTGCGCTTGACGGTGCGCGACAGCGGGGCCGGCATGGACAGCGACACCATCGCGCGGCTGTTTGAGCCGTTCTTCACCACCAAGGCGCTAGGCACCGGTCTCGGGCTCGCCACCTGCCGGATGCTGGTCGAACAGGCAGCAGGCGCGATCCGCGTCGATAGCCGGATGGGGCAGGGCACCCGCATCAGCGTTGATTTTCCGCTGGTCGAGGCGCCCCAAATGTCTCAAGGAGACGAACCCGCACCGCTGCCCGCTGCGACTGGCGGCGCCGGCGGCGCGGTCTGCGTGCTGGTCGAAGAAGACAGCCTGCTGCGTCGGGCCTCGGTGCAGGCCCTGATGCACGTCGGTTTCAACGTGATTGCCGTGGCGAGCGGCGAATCGGCCTGTCGTGAAATTAGCGCCCTTGGCGACACCCTCGCCCTGCTGATTTGCGATATGTCCTTGTCGGGTATGCCGGCGCCCGCCGTGTTCGCCCATGCGCGCGAACTCGCGCCGCTGGCCGAATTGATCGCGACCTCGGGTAATTTCAATCATTCGACCGACGACTGTGGACCGCGGGTGGCGCTGCTGTGGAAACCCTTCGCCGCCAACACGCTCGCCCGTTGGGCGCTGGACGCGGTTGGACCCACCGCCGCCGTGGCGGCCGTAGAGCGCACCGGGCCCCTGGCGCGGGTGGCGCCGGAAGTCGCCGCGGTCAGTGAAGAAAATACCGCGCTTAACGTCTTGCTGGTCGACGATGACGATCAGGTGCGGGGCGCGCTGGCCGGACTCCTCAAGCAACGGCACCTGACCGTGATTCAGGCCACGACCTGCGCGGCGGCGCTGACGGCGGCGGAGCAGCACGAGTTTCAGCTGGCGGTGATTGACGTGCTGCTGCCGGATGCCGATGGCCTCGACCTGCTGGTCAAGCTGCGCGAACTCGACCCGCTGCTGCCGGTGCTGGTGATAACCGGCGAGTCTTCGGTCGAGTCGGCGCAGCGCGCCATGCGCGGACGGGCGGCGGGTTTTCTGCTCAAGCCGATCGCGCCGGAATTTTTTATGCAGGAAGTCGACCGCACGCTGCGCGAGGCGCAGCTCCAGCGTCTGCAGCACAAGCTGCTGCTGGCGCGCAGCGAGTTCCAGCCGCTGCTGCTCGATCTGGAAACGACCGAGCGCCGGTTTGCGGAGTCCCTGCGCGAGCTCTACACGGTGTTCCAGCCGCTGGTGCGCAGCCACGACCGTTCCATCTACGCGTTTGAAGCCTTGATGCGCAGTCGCGGCCCCATGCAGAACCCGGCCGAGCTGCTGATCGCCGCCGAGGTGCTTGGTCGAATCGAAGAACTGGGTCGGCAGGTGCGCAGCTGTGTCGCGAGCGCCATGGCCGAGCATCCGGGGCGCTTTGAGCCGGTGTTTGTGAACCTGCACCCACTGGAGTTTCGCGCGGACTTGCTGTTGCGCGAAGACGAGCCGCTGCGGCCCTTTGCCTCGCGCGTGGTGTGGGAAGTGACCGAGCGCGCGCAGCTGTCGCTACGCGATCAGGTCAGCGTGACCGTCGAGCAATTGCACGGCGCGGGCTATCGGGTGGCGATTGACGATTTGGGCGAAGGCTATGCCGGTCTGTCTCTGCTGGTCTCACTCTCGCCCGATGTGGCCAAGCTCGATATGTCGCTGGTGCGGGGGATTGAAGACTCCCACATGAAGCGCGCGCTGGTGTCGTCGCTGGTCAGTGTCTGCCGACGGGCGCGAACCCTGGTGGTTGCTGAAGGGGTGGAAACCGAAGCCGAAGCCGCGCTGCTGATCGAGATTGGCTGCGATCTCTTGCAGGGCTATCTCTTTGCCCGGCCGGGCCCGCCGTTTCCGGAGGTCGCTGGCCGCTGAGGCCCGCGCCTTGCGCGCGGGGCTGTCCAAATCCAGCGCGCGAGAACCTGCACCGCAGGCCCTCGCGCGCCATCGACCTAGCGCAGGCTGACGCCGATGTCGGCCAGCACGTCGTCTTTGGTAACCGCAATTTCATTATCGATTTGGGCGCCGCAGCCCGGGCAGAAGAACTGCCGGAACGTGACGTCGTCGTCGATAAAGCGCGCCGGATCCCCGATTAGCGGATTGGAGTCCGCCACCGGATGGTCTTCGCGCAGGCAGCCGTCCTTGTAGTTGGCATTCACCGCACCCAGATCGCTCGCGCACTTGGCGCAGGCCCAGTGGGCGCCGTCGTCGGCCTGACGCACGTGCAGGTTGACGCTCGCTTCGCACAACAGCGCGCCGTGGAGCACCGTGGTCTGCCGGCCACCGCGAGTCACGCGGGATTGCCGCAGCTCCGCACGGCGCGCGCTGCTCGCCGCTTCGTCCAGCTTGCCGTCGGCGCCCACGACCACCCCGTAGATGCCGTACGCCGCTTCCGGCGTGATCGCGTAGTGCTCGAGGTCTTCGTTGATGTCGTCGAAGGCGCGGTCCATCGGGTCGCCGAAGCCGCCGCCGCCGGTCCAGCGCACGGCGTAAACGTCTGCCTTGTGCTGCAGAAAGTTCTCCTGCCGCAGCTGGAGCATTTCATCGGTGCCGGTCACCTCGCCAATGTCTTCCACCATCCGGCTGTTGCCCATCCGCTCGAGGATGTCGGTATCACGCAGGAAGGTGTAGGCATTGGTGGTGGATGGGTAGCCGCCCATCATGCCGGTCGAGGTCGGCGTGGCATTGCCCGACGACAGCGTGTCCTGGGTGATGACGTCGGTGTTGTGCGGAATAAAGCAGGATTCCGCCGACAGCCCGCCGCGGTATTTACCGGCGCCGCCCGAGTCCGGCAGTTCTTTCCGATACAGGAACAGGATGGGGAAGCTCTGCTCGGTATGCTCAATGTTGGGCAGCTGGCAAATCGGCGTGCGCGACTGACCGCCGGTGTTGATGCCGTCGGCGTGCGAGAAGGCCCCGATGGCGCCGCCGATCGGATCGATCAGCAGATAGCCGTAACGCTCGCCCCACTGGTCGGTGCCGCGGAACAGCGTTGCCGGCCACTGGCTGGTGCCGCCGATGCACATGATGTCTTTGCGCATCTCGGCATCCGGATAAATCATTTTCGACAGCACGTTGTAGGCCGGATAAAGCGAGATTTCCATCGACTGAATCGGTGCGGTGGAGACCGAGGCCGGGAAGTTCGCGCAGTTCAGCGTGCCGGGCACGGGGTCGAAATCGATGTGACGCAGCGCGCCCCCGACCGCGAAGTATTGGTCCCAGCACAGCAGTTCCGTAACCGCCACCATGATTGCGCCGCGCCAGCCGGAGTAGGTGGCGTTCATCGCGCCTTCCTGATCGGCCGTGCCGTCGTTGGTGAACAGCAGCTTGTTGCCTTCCTTGCGCAGCTGCAGCTGCACGCGGTGGGTGCGGCGATCGCCCGGACGGCAGGCTTCGATGTAGGTGCGGTCCTGCCAGTAGCCGTCGGGGATCCGCGCCATTTTCTCGAGAAAAGACTTCTCCGAGTTGTCGATGATCTTCTTCATCACGCCTTTGACCGTCGCCGGCCCGTAGCGGCGAATGAGCTCCAGCACGCGATTCTTGGCCGTCGTGTTGCCGGCCATCTGGGCGCGGAAGTCGAGCGCCACCAGCTGCGGCTTGCGCGACGCGCGCAGATACACCGCTTCGATGTCGCGCCGGATCTCGCCGCCCTCGATGATTTTGATCGGCGGCAGCATGATGCCTTCGTCATAGGCCGATTCCGCCGACGGACAGAAGCTGCCCGGGGTGATGCCGCCGATGTCGTATTGATGCAGGCAGTTGGTGACCCAGCAGAAGAGCTCGCCTTCCCAGAACACCGGGCACAGCAGCATCACGTCCTGCTGGTGCGCCGCGCCGACCCAGGGGTCGTTGGCAAGGAACATGTCGCCATCTCTGATGCCCGGGTTGTCGGAGCGGTTTTCCAGCGTCCATTTCACCTGCGTGTCGGTCACGCCCGACATGTACTGCATGTAGGGGCCGAAATAGACGAACTCGGCGTCTTCGGTCAGCAGCGAAGGGTTCAAGTCCAGCGCGTACATCGCGACCGGCGAACCCGACAGGCGCTGAATGGTGGCGCCATGCTCTTCGTTGATCTGCCAGAGGTTGTGGCGCACCACTTCATAGGTGATGGGATCGACGTTCTGATCCCATTCGCGGTGCAGTTTCAGCTTGGGCGAAATGCGCAGTTCGGCCGGCGGCACATAGGGATGGTTGACGCCGTCAAAATCGACGCCGGTGATTTCACTGATACGGGGCATGGGGAGTCTCCTCTGCTCAGGCCGAAGCCGTGACGTCGGTGTCGATAACGAAGTTGCGCAGCGCGTCTACTTCTACGCGCTGGCCCGGATGCACCACGATCGAGGTGGTGGTGGTTTCAATCACGCAGGGCCCGTCGATGACGTTGCCCGGCAGCAGCTGATAGCCGTCGTAAATGGGACTGGGCGCCGCCTTCTTCCACTCCGCCCAGTAAATGGAGCGTTCGCCCGTTTGGGCGGTGGCCGGGATCTCGCGGGTCAGCGTGGTGGCCGCGATGAGGCTGGGCTTGCGGGATACCGCGCTGGCACGCACGCGGAAGGTCACGCATTCAAGGCGGGCGCCCGGCAGCGAGGCGCCGCGGCCGTAGAGCTGTTCGTAGCGGCGCACGAAGCGCGCGCGCAGGTCGTCCAGCTCCGTGCTAGCCAAATCGTGGCTGTCGATTTCGACTTCCACTTCGTTGATCTGGCCGCGGTGACGCATGTCGATCGAGCAGCGGTAGGTCTGCTGTCCGACGGGCACGCCGTCTTCTTCCAGCTGCGCGCGGCCCTTGGCCAGCAGCTCACCCAGCACGGTGTTGATTTTGCTGACGTCGAAGGGCGAGGACATGATCCGCACCTGTTCGTTGACGTGCAGGGTGTCGGCCGAGGCCGCCCCGAAGGCGCACCAGGTCGACGCGGTGTCGCCCTGCGGCACCACCACCCGCTTGATGCCGGCTTCGCGCGCCGTCACCGCCATATGCACCGGGCCCGCGCCGCCAAAGGCAAACAGCACGAATTCGCGCGGGTCGAGGCCCTTCTGGATGGTCGCCTTGCGCACCAGATCCGCCATCTGGAACTCGGCGATCTGCGCGACACCGCTGGCAAGTTCATAGAGATCCATGCCCAGTTCATCCGCCAGCTTCTGCAGCCCGCGCGCCGCGCCTTCGCGGTCAAGGCTCATGGTGCCACCGGCGAAGTTGTCGGCGTCCAGATAGCCCAGCACCACGTCGGCGTCCGTGGTGGTGGGGACTTCGCCACCGCGGCGGTAGCAGATGGGGCCGGGCATCGCGCCGGCGCTCTGCGGACCCACGCGCAGCGTGCCGGTGGTCTTGTCGATCCACACCTTGCTGCCGCCGCCCGTGCCCATGGTCTGCACGTCGACCTTGGGCAGGAAGTATTCGTACTGATGCACCAGGCTCTTGTACGACACCATCGCCTTGCCGTCGTGGATCACGCCGACGTCGAACGAGGTGCCGCCCATGTCGGTGGTGATGATGTTGGGTTCGTTCATCACCTTGCCGAGATACAGCGAGCCGGTAACGCCCGAGACCGGACCCGAGTCCAGTGTCAGCAGCGGCGCATCGCGCGCCGTGCGGACCGCAATCGTGCCGCCGGCGCACTGCGTGATCTGCAGCGGCGGCTTGTAGCCCATTTCCTTCAGGCGCCGGTCGAGGTTGGTGACGTAGTTGACCGTCAGCGGCCCGATGTAGGCGTTCAGCGCCACTGCCGTGGTGCGCTCGTATTCGCCCCACTTGGGCGCGAGCTCATGCGAGCAGGTGACGTAGAGCTGCGGCGCAATTTCTGCGGCAATGGCCTTCACGCGGGCTTCATGCGCCGGCGCCAGGAAGGACCACAGGAAGCATACGGCCAGCGCTTCGATCCCGGCATCGACCAGCGAGCGGATGGCTTCGCGCACCTCGTCTTCGTTCAGTTCCACCACCACCTGGCCAAAGCAGTCCACGCGCTCGGACACGCCGCGAATCAGCCGCTTCGGGATGATCGGCTCCGGCTTGCTCGACTCCGGAATGTGCACGATGAGCTTGATGTCCTGCCCCGACAGCCCGCGCGAGCCGCGCATGATGTGAATCACGTCGTTGTGGCCGCGGGTGGTGATAAGACCCACCTTGGCGCCCTTGCGCTGGATGATGGCGTTGGTGCCGGCGGTGGTGCCGTGCGCCAGCATGGTGATCGAGCCCAGCAGGGCCGGCAGTTCAAGGCCGACGCGCTCGCCGGCGCGGCGCAAGGCCTCCAGCACGCCGTCGGCGAAGTTGCCGGGGGTGGAGGGCGCTTTGGAAATGGTCAGACGACCGCTGTCGTCCATCAGCACGCAGTCGGTGAAGGTGCCACCGATGTCGAGACCGCAAAGATAAGAAGGCATGACGTTTGTCCGCTGGTAGAAAAATAGTGGCGATGATTCCGTGGGGCATGGCCCCGTGCCGCCCCGGCGCTGCGGGGCGCCGATATTTGAACGTACGTTCAATTAAAAGACCAGCCCCCATTGCTGCCTCGGCAGCAGCCGGGGCGTGCCGCCGAAAGACGGCTCGCGCGGCCGCGGTTGCGGTTATATTGCGGCCATAGCCGAGCCAATGCCGCAACGCCCCATGAAGGCCAGTCAGACGCCCACTTCCACCAAGGACCGCATCCTCGACGCCGCCGAATGCCTGTTCGCGGAATCGGGTTACGACGGCGTGTCCCTGCGCCAGATCACGCGCGAGGCGGGGGTGGAGCTGGCGCTGGCCAACTATCATTTCGGGCCCAAGAGCGAACTCTTTCTGGCGGTGGTGCAGCGGCGCGCGAACGAGTTGAACCGCGAACGCATGGCCTTGTTCGCCGCCTTGCCCACGCCGCCGACGCTGGAGGGTCTGATCGACGCCTTCGCGCGCCCGTTTCTGGAAAAAAGCCTGCGCGGCGGGCCGGGCTGGAAAAGCTACGCGCGGCTGATTGCGCAGATTTCAATTTCCCCACGCTGGACCGAGCGCGTGATGGCGGCCCAGTTCGACGAGGTCGCGGCGCATTTCATCGACGGCGTGCGCGGGCTGTGGCCGGCCTGCGATGTGCGCGAGCTGTACTGGGCGTTTCACTTCATGTTGGGAGCGATGATCATGACCTTTGCCGAAACCGGCCGGATTGACCTGCTTTCGCGCGGGCGCTGCAAGTCGACCCGACTCGACCAGGTCTACGCGCGCATGCTGCCGTTTCTCGCCGCCGGCATCGAGCGGCTGGCCGCGCAAGCGACGCCCGTCGCTGCGCGACGCGGCAAGCGCGCATGAGCGCCTGGTTCAACGCCTGCGGCGTCATCAGCATCACCACCGATTTTGGTCATCGCGGCCCCTTTGTGGGCACCATGAAAGGCGTGATTCTGCGTCGTCTGCGCAGCGCCCAGCTGGTCGACCTGACCCATGAGGCGCACGTGCACTGGCCGGCCGAGGCCGGCTTCTGGCTGGAGCGGGCGTATCCGTATTTTCCCGAAGGCACGCTGCATCTGGCGGTGGTCGACCCCGGCGTCGGCACCGGGCGCAACGTGCTGCTGGCGGTGGGCGACGGGCATGCGTTTCTGGCCCCGGACAACGGCCTGTTGGCCGGCGTCATTGCGCGCACCCGCGCGCAGGTCTACCGCGTTGAGCCGGAGCGTCTGCGGCCGCTGGGAATCGATCGCCTGAGCGCCACGTTTCACGGCCGCGATCTTTTTGCGCCGCTCGCCGCCGAACTAGCCAGCGGCCGCGTCAGCGCTACCCAAGTCGGTACACCGACTGCGGACTACATCCCGGCGCTGATCGAAGCGCCCGCCTGTCGGGGCAAGGAAATCCACGGGATGGTCGTGACCAGCGACCATTTCGGCAATCTCATCACCAACATCGATGCCGAACTGCTGGCGGACCGCCAGGTGCTGGGCGTGCGCGCCGCAGGGCACCGTATTGCGTTCCACCGCACCTACGCCGACGTGGCGCCGGGCACCTTGCTGGCGCTGGTCAATTCCTTCGGGGTGATTGAGGTGGCGGCCGCCGAGCAAAACGCGGCGAGCGCGCTGGGCCTGTCGCGGGGCGGACCGGTGGTGGTGGAACTCGCGTGACGCCGGCCCAACTTGCCGCGCACACCGTGGCGCATTACGAGCGGCGCGCCGTGCCCTACCGCGACGGCACGCTGGACCACGACGTCTCGCAAAACATCGACGCCCTGCTGGGCGCCATCGAGGCGCCCGCGCCGTTCCGGCTGCTCGATCTGGGCTGCGGGCCGGGTCGCGACCTGAAAACCTTTACCGCGCTGGGCCATCAGGTGACTGGACTGGACGGCGCGGCAGCCTTCGTCGAGATGGCGCGCGCGGCCAGCGGCTGCGAGGTCTGGCAGCAGGATTTTCTGGCGCTGGATTTACCGCCCGCCGCCTTCGACGGCATCTTTGCCAACGCCACCTTGTTTCACATTCCGCGGCCGGCCTTGCCCCGCGTGCTGCAACAGCTGCATGCCGCGCTTGCCGCCGGCGGGGTGTTGTTCAGTTCCAATCCGCGCGGCGACGATCGTGACGGCTTCGACGGCACGCGCTACGGGATGTACTTCAGTTGGCCGAGCTGGCGCGCGCTGCTGCTGGAGGCCGGCTTTGAGGAAATCTCGCACTACTACCGCCCGACCGATGCGCCGCCGGCCGACCAGCACTGGCTGGCCAGCCTGTGGCGGAAACCCGCCTGACGGCGCCGCTTACAGCGGCCCCAGAAAATCCAGCTTGCCGATGGGCACGCCGTTGTGGCGGAGCAGGTTATAGACCGTGGTGGCGTGGAAATAGAAATTGGGCAGGCCCCATTGCTGTAAAAACGCCTCGCCCGCAAAGCTGAATTCGCCGGCCGGCGTTTTCAGTTCGATGCGCCGCGTGGCGGCCTGCTCGAATTGTTCCGGGCGGAAGCTCGCCAGATAGTCCTGCGCGCGGGTGATGCGGGCGGTGATTTCGTCCAGCGTGGTTTCCGTATCTTCCCAGCGTGGCACCTCAAGTCCGGCCAGTCGCGCGCAACTGCCCTTGGCAAAGTCGGTGGCGAGCTGCACTTGCCGGATCAGCGGAAACATATCGGGGAAAAGCCGCGCGCCCAGCAGGGCGCTCAGGTCGTAACGGGCCTGCTGTGCATGAGCGTTGCTCTTGGCCAGCAGGACCGCAAGGTTGCTCAGGCCGCGCGCAAAGACCGGCACTGACCAGACGTAAAGATTCATAAGGGACCTCGGGACTCAGTCGCAGGGAAAGGCTTCGATGAAGGCGTTGCCGACCAGGATGGCGGCGTTGAAGTCGGCCTCTTCGGGATGTTTTTTCAGGTAGTCGAGCAGCGTGCGGCGCAGTTGAATCACCGTCACGCCTTGCGGAATGCAGAACAGCGATTTTTGGCCACGCCAGGCCGGGGCGGCGTTATCGCTGTCGGCCACGCCGGACAAATACCCTAAACAGGTATTGACCTGATCCGGGCGGTCGGAGGCGCAGCGCTTTTCGAGTTCGAAGGCGTCCAGCAGGTTGGCGCGGGCCAGCGCGGGCAGCAGCAGGAGGGCAGACAACAACAGATGGCGCATGAAGATTCCGTCGGCTGAGAGCAGGCACAGGGTGGCCGAAGACTACCCACGTAGTCTTCGCGCCATCCCGGGTGCAGTCAATCGTCCGTCAGAAAAAACGGGCCCTCAGCCGGCCTTGAACAGGCTCAGCGTATCGTTCATGCGCGTGGCCAGCGCGCGCAGCTGGTCTGCGGTGCGGAATGAGGCTTCGGCGGCCGCCGCGGTCTCGATCATGTGGTTGTGAATTTTGATCACGGTCTGCTGGACGGTGCCGGTCACATTGCGCTGCTCGTCGGTGGCGCCGGCAATTTCGGCGTTGAGCCGGCGGCTTTCGTCGACCGCATTGCCGATCGCGGCGAGGGCGGCTTCGGCTTCGTTGGCGGTCTCCGCGGTGGCCATCGCGCGCTGGCGGCTCTGTTCCATGGAGCTCGAGACGCGGCGGATCGCGGTCTGCAGGCCGTCGATCATGGTGTGGATTTCTTCGGTCGACTCGCCGGTGCGTTGCGCCAGCGTGCGAACTTCGTCCGCCACGACCGCGAAGCCGCGACCCTGATCCCCGGCGCGGGCGGCCTCGATCGCGGCGTTCAAGGCCAGCAGGTTGGTCTGCTCGGCGATGGCGCGAATCACGTCCAGCACCCGGCCGATGTCGGCGCTGTTGCGCTCCAGATCAAGAATGGCGGTGGTCGCGCCCTGCACGTCGTGGGCGAGGCCGGAGATGGAGCTCATGACCGCGCTCATCACGCCGCGGCCATCGGTCGCGCGTTCCTGCGAGCGGTCGGAGGCGGCGTTGGCAATCGAGGTGGTGTCGGCGATCGATTGCGCGCTGGCAGCCAGTTCGTTGATGGCGGTGGCGATCTGGTCGGTCTCCATCTGCTGCTTGTCGACGCTGCTGCTGACCGCGCTGGTCGCGCTGGACAACTGGTTGCTGGCATTCGCGACGTCTGCCCCCAGCGTCGCGATCGAACCCAGCGTGTGGCGCAGCTTGCTCACGAACGCGTTGAAGCCCTGCGCCAGCTCGCCTACTTCGTCGCTGGAGGTCACTTCCAGCCGGACATCCAGATTGCCTTCGGAGTTGGCAATCCTCTGCAAATGAGCCGCAGCTTCGGCGACCGGACGGGCGATGGTGCGGATCGCGAGCAAGGTCAGCAGGATGCTGGCCACCAGGCCGGTGACCATGGCCGCCAGCAGCACCGCCGTGACGTGGTCGTGCAGCAGCAGAATTTCGGCATATTGGGTTTCCACCTGGGCGCCACCGAGCGCTTCCAGCGCGGTCAGGGTGGCGAGTGCGGCGTCGGTCTTGATGTCGAAGTCCTGGCGTTGGGCGGCCAGAACATCGGGGCTTGCCAGCGGATCCTGCAGGCTCTGCACGTAGGCGTTGCGGCTGTCGTTCAGCGCGGCCGTGTCGCGGCGCAGGGCGTCGCGCTGGCTGGCGGGCAGCAGTTCAGAACCCAGCACGCGCTGCATGGCCGTGGCGGCCTCGGCGTTGGTGTCTTGCAGGGCCGTCAGCAGCTGCGCGAGATTGGCGCCAGGCCGCGCGGCCTGCAGCACCAGAATGACTTCCTTTTCGATCAGAATGTGCGTTTCCATCGCGCCGTCGGCGGCTTCCCGGGCCGGCCCGGTCACAAAGCCCAGCGCCTCGACAAAACGCTGTTTGCCGTACCAGCCCGCGGCACCGGTGACCAACACCAGCAAGCACAGCAGACCAAAAGCGAACCCCAGCTTGGTGCCAAGACGCATCGAGTTGAACCAGCCCATGAAATACCTCGTTCGCGCGCTCATGTGTGTAGCCCTTAGCGGCGCTACCGGCCGATCCTTAACCAAGGGCCAAACCTAGCGTGGCGGCCTGCGCACCAACAGGCGAGGCAATTGCCCGGCGAGGAAGCAGCTCAGACCAAGCATTGCCACCAGCGCGGCCAGCGGACGCAGGCTGCCGTCGTGCAATGCCCCGAGCAGACTGCCCACGCTGAGCGCGACCGCCATCGACACGCAGCCCAGCAGTCCGGCGGCCGCGCCGGCGCGCGCCTGAAACGGTCCGATTGCCCCGGCCTGCGCGCAGGGCTGGTTGATTCCGTGGGCCAACATCACCGTGAACTGGGCGGCCAGCAGCACCCCCGGGCTGGCGAGGTCGTTCTCAACCGCCAGCCACAGACCGAGCCCGCCAGCGGCCGTCAACCCGCTCCCGCCGGCCAGAATCTGCGGCAGGCTGAAGTAGCGGAGCGCCCGGCGGCAGAGCAGGGTGCCGCCCAGATAGCCCACGACGGCGCCGGCAAAATAAAACCCGTAGCGTTCGGTCGGCACGCCCAGCACGTCGATAAAGGCAAACGACGAGCCGGCAATAAAAACAAAGATCGCGCTGTAGGTCAGCGCGGCGGGCAGGGCGTAGGCGCCGAATGACGGGTGTCTGGCTACTTCGCGGTAGGCCGCCAGCAGCCGGCGTGGCCGCAGCGCCAGCGGGTCTGGCGCTGGATTCGACTCCTGCCAGTGCCGCAGAGCGTAAACGCCGAACCACGCGGCGATCAGGCTGAGCAGGACAAACGCGGCGCGCCAGCCCAGCCAGATCTCGGCGTAGCCGCCAACAATCGGCCCTACCAAGGGCGCTATCGACAGCAGGCTGCTGGAGCGGGCGAGCAGTTGGGCGCCGCGCGCCGGGTCGTAGCGGTCGCGCACCAGCGCACGGGCGGCGACGATCACGCTGCAGCAGCCCACTGCCTGCAGGACGCGGCCGACGCTCAGCACGGCCAGCGTCGGGGCCAGCGCGCAGATCAGGCTGGCCGCGAGATACAGCGCATAGCCGCCGAGCGCGACCGGCCGTCGGCCGTAGCGGTCCGACAGCGGACCGACCGCGAGTTGCGCCAGCCCAAAGCCGAAGACGAACAGGGTCAGCGTGATTTGCACCGCGCCGGCCTGGACCCCGAAGTAGCGACTGAGGTGCGGCAAGGACGGCAGGTAGAGATCGGTCGAGAGCGGCTGCAGGCTGAAGCCGCTGGCGATCAGCAGCAGCACCAGGCGCTCGGAGGCGTGGTCTGCCGCGCCGGGATCAGTCGTCAAAACGCGGTTCGCGGCGCTCGCTGCGGGCGGCGATGGCCTCGGCGATGTCCGGCGCAAACAGCAGCGCGGCATTGCGGGCGGCGACAAACGCGAGGCCCTCGGCCACCGTGTGGTCGCGGCTGTAGTTCAGCGTTTCTTTGGTGCCGCGCAGCGCCAGCGGCGACTTGCCTGCCAGCGTGCGGGCCACGGCCAGCGCGTGTGCGCGCAGGGCCTCCGGGTCGGGCAGCACCTCGCTCACAAAGCCCCACTGCGCGGCGGTGGTCGCGTCGAAATGGCGGCCGGTCAGCGCCAGCTCGCGGGCGCGCCCGTCGCCAATCAGGCGCGGCAGCCGCTGCAGGGTGCCCAGGTCTGCCACGATCGCGACGTCAATTTCTTTCACCGCGAAATTGGCCTCGGCGCTCGCATAGCGCAAATCGCAGGCGCTACTGATATCGATGCCGCCGCCCAGACAGGCGCCGTGGATGGCTGCAATCACCGGCTTGCGGCAGTTCTCGATTGCGCTCACGGTCGCCTGCAGTTCGCGAATGGTGACCAACAGCTGTTCCTGCCGGCGACCCGGCCCCAGGGGTGCCAGCTCCGCCTGCATCTCGGCCAGAAAGCCCAGATCGATGCCGGCGGTGAAATGCTTGCCGCGACCCGAGAGCAGCGCGACGCGCACGCCGGGCGTGGCGTCGACCGCGCGCATCACCGCGCCCAGTTCGTGCCACATCTGGCGGTTGAAGGCATTGGCCTGGTCTGGTCGATCGAACTCGATGTGGGCAACGCCGTGGTCGACGCTGACCGCAAAGCTGGTGAAATCATGCATGGGCGCCGGCCTTTCCGGTTTTTTGGCAGTTGCGGCAAGTGCCTTCGATTTCCATGGTTTCACGCGCTACGCGGAAACCCAGTCGCTCGGCGCAGTCGGCAATCCGGCTCGAGAGCGCCGGGTCCGCGAGTTCGGCAACCGTGCCGCAGGCGGTGCAAATGAGGAACTGGCTGACGTGGCCTTCGCGCGGTTCGCCGCAGCCCACAAAGGCATTGAGCGAGGCGATGCGATGCACGAGGCCCGCGTCCTGCAGGAAGTCGAGGGCGCGGTAGACGGTGGGCGGCGCGGCCTGTTCGCGCTCCTGCCCCAGCAGGGCCAGCAGCTCGTAGGCCTTGACCGGTTCATGGCTGCCCCATACGAGCTCCAGCACCCGGCGGCGGAGCGGCGTTAAGCGTTTGCCGCTGGTGACGCAGGCCTGTTCAGCCTTGGCCAGCGCGGTCTTGATACACCGCCCGTGGTCGTGGGCGGCGGTGGCAAAGCTTTTGAGAACGGTTTCCCGGACCTGATTCATCGCGCTGTTCGTCCTGCGTCTGCCGTGGCCTGTCTGTTATTAAGTAACGCCAGTGGTTAGTATGCGGCCGCCCCGTTTACGCGTATCCGCGCGGATCCCTGGCGCCTTTGTTTCTCCCGAGAATGCCCGCATGCCCGCGCCTGAATCAAACCTGCTGGTCTGGATCGTCGGCTTCACGCTGCTGGGCGCGGTGTTGAGCATGGCGGCCGGTGCAGTGTATCTGCTCCTGCCGGAACAGTGGCGGCAAAAAACGGTCGCGCACCTCATCAGCCTCGCCACCGGCACGCTGCTGACGGTGGCCTTTCTTGACCTCTTGCCCGAGGCCATCGCCCACGCCAAGTTTGGTCAGCGCAGCGAAATCTTCGCCACCGTGCTGGGCGGCATCCTGCTGTTCTTTTTGCTGGAAAAGGCGCTCATCTGGCGCCATGCCCACGGCGTTGATTCCCACGGTCACGTCCACGCCCACGGCCACCATCACGGCCTGCGCAATGCCGGGCCGCTGGTGATGATTGGCGACACCTTTCACAACTTTCTGGACGGCATCCTGCTGACCGCGACCTTTGTGGCCGACCCAAGCCTCGGCGTGGTCACCGCAGTCGCCATCATCGCCCACGAAATTCCGCAGGAAGTGGGCGACTTCGCGATCATGCTGGCCAGCGGCTTCAGCCGTCTGAAAACCTTCCTGCTGAACGCCGTCTCCAGTCTCGCGATGGTCGCCGGGGCCTTGCTGGCGTGGTGGCGGATCGACCTGCTGCACGATCACCTGTCGTTCATCCTGGCCTTTACCGCCTCCAGCTTTCTCTACATCGCGATTGCCGACCTCATCCCCAGCCTGCACCGGGGCGTCACCTTCCGCGAAACCGCCGCGCAGCTGTTCTGGATTGGGCTCGGGGTGTTGATGGTGGTCTCGTTGCCGCATGCGCCGCACTAGCGCGCGGCGCGACGTCTCGCGCTACATTGCCGGCCAGTCGAGTTGAGGGAGCTTGTCGATGACCGAGCCCGAGTCCTTCCTGTTACCGCTTGAGCGCCTGCGCGCGCGGCAGTGCGCGAAATGGACCGTGTACGACGCGGACGTTCTGCCCGCGTGGATCGCAGACATGGATTTCGCGCTCGCCCCGCCGGTGCGCGCGGCGCTGGCGGCGAGGCTGGCGGCAGAAGACCTTGGCTATCCCAAAATGTACCCGCGCGCCGGGCTGGACGCACTGTTTGCGGCCCGCATGGCGGCGCAGTACGGCTGGCAGATTCAGCGCCAGCAGGTCGAGTTTTTTAGCGACGTGGTGCAGATCATCCATCTCGCGCTGCAAACGCTAATCGAGCCCGGCGACGGCGTGATCATCCAGACGCCGATCTATCCGCCGTTTCTGCAGTCGGTGGCGGAAACGGGGCGGCGCCAGCTGCTGTGTCCGCTGGCGCAGACCGACGCCGGCTATCAGATCGATTTCGACGCGCTGGCCGCCGCCTGCGCGGACGGCGCGCGGATGCTCCTGCTCTGCCATCCGCACAATCCCACGGGCCGCGCTTACACCCGTGACGAGCTTGAAGGTCTGGCCGCGCTGGTGCGCCGCTATCAGCTCATCGTGATCTCTGACGAAATCCACGCCGATCTCATGCTTGTTGATCGGCCGCATATTCCGTTTGCGACGCTGGGCGAGGACATCGCCCAGCGCACCATCACGCTGACCTCGCCCAGCAAGGCCTTCAATCTGGCGGGGCTGGTGCTGGCGGTCGCAGTGTTTGGTTCGCCCGCGCTGCGCGCGCAGTTCGGTCGGCTGACCGAGCACGTGCGGGGCGGTCGCAGCGCGTTTGGCATCAGCGCCACCGCTGCTGCCTGGGAAGCGGGCGAGCCCTGGCTTGCGGCGGTCAAAGCCCAACTGCGCGCGAATCGCGACACCGTCAGCGCGTTTGTCAGCGCGCACTGGCCGCGTGTCCGCCATACACCGCCGGAGGCCACCTATCTCGCCTGGCTCGACTGTCGATGGCTTGGTCTCGGCGAAGAGCCCTGGCGTTTTTTTCTACGCGAAGCGCGCGTGGCCTTAAGCGAAGGCCCGAGTTTCGGGACGGACGGCGCAGGCTTTGTGCGACTCAACTTCGCCACCTCACCCGCGATCCTCGCCGAGATTCTGGCCCGCATGGACCGCGCGCTGACTATTGCCGGTAAGTCCAGGCCAGCAGCGCGTTGATCAACGCGCTGCCGCTGCCCTGATTGACCGTTGGGTGGTTCATCAGCAGCGTGACCGCATAGGTCCGACCGCTCGCCGCCAGCACATAGCCCGCGACCGCCGCAACATCGCCCAGATGACCTGTTTTCAGATGCATGCGGCCGTTTTCCGGTCCACGGCGGAAGCGCTTGCGGGTGGTGCCGTCCTGCCCGACCAATGACAGCGAGGCCAGATATTCCGGCATGTAGGGGCTACGCCACGCGACCTGCAGCATCTCGCCCATGGTGCGGGCCGTGATGCGGGTGACGCGCGAGAGTCCTGAGCCGTTTTCCAGCACCAGCCCTTTGGTGTCCACGCCCTGCGTGCGCAGGAACTGCTCGATTTCATGCGCGCCCGCGGCTGCTTGCAGCGGCGGCGCGCCCCGCAGATCGGCCAGCGCGTAGAGCAAGGCATCGGCCATCACGTTGTTGCTCCATTTGTTGAGCGGGCGGATGACTTCGGCCAGCGGCGGCGAATACCAGACGTGAAACGGCTCGTGGCCGGCCGGCATCACGCCCCGGCTGACGCCGCCCGCGAGCTCGCCGCCCCACTGTTCCCACACCAGGCGGAACAGGCCGTAGGCATAGGCGTCGGGGCTGAGCGCGGTGCGCGGCAGGCTCTCTTTGCCGCAGCTGCGCGGATATTGACCGCTGAAGCGCACGCGCGGCTCGGACGGATCCTCGGCCACGCTCATTTCCACGTGCGCCAGCACCCCGCCACAGCGGCCGTCGACCAGCTGCAGCTGGTTGTCGATCAGCAGATTCGGCAGCGGCGGGTCGGCGGTAATGCTCACCCCCGCGCCGTTGGCGGCGGGCTGAAAGTGAAACGTGAAAGCCTTGAAGTTCACCATCATGGCGTTTGGCTGCACGTTGTAGAGCCGCAGCGGCTGGTTGTCGAAATCACCCGCCGCGCGCGGCGCCGGGGCGAAGGCCGAGTCGTCAATGACCAGCCCACCGGTGATTTTGCGCAGACCCTTGGCGCGCAGTTCGCCGGCAAATTTCCACATTTCCTCGGCAATCAGGTAAGGGTCGCCGCGACCTTTCAGCAACAGGTCGCCCGTCAGCACGCCGTCTTTCAGCGGGCCGAGCAAATAGGCTTCGGTCCGCCAGCGGTGCTGTGGGCCTAATTGCTCGAGCGCGGCGTAGGTCGTGACCAGCTTGATGGTCGAGGCCGGGTTACGGGGTTCATCCAGATTGAGCGCCAGCAGCGGCGCGCGGCCGTCGACCGCCTGCACCAGCACGCTGACGGCCGCGGGCGGCAGGTGCTGTTCGTGTAGTACGCGCTCAAGCGGCGGCGGCAGCGCGGCGCCGGCGCCGAGCGTGAAGCCCAGACCGGCCGTGAGGCAAAGCGTCCAGCGGGCAAGCGTCATCCAGCATCCTCCGGCGTAAACAGCCCGCTTTGGCAGTGGCGGTCGTAGATCAAGACATCGCCGGCCTGCCGCAGGCCGGGATGGCAGCAGTGGGCGGGCGCCGTGTCGGTATCGCGGATATGTCGCACCGCCATGCCCTGCACGCTCAGCGCGTCGGCGATGAACTGGCGATGGCAGTGCGCGGGGTCGGCCTCGGCGCACATCAGCGCAATGCGCAAACGCTGCGCGCCTCCAATCAGACGCCCCAGCAGTTCGCGGAAGGCGGGCGTCGCCATGTGTTCGGCGTAGGCCTGAAACGCCGGTTCAGTCAGCGCGCTGTGCGGGGTGTGAGCTTGCGGACTGCGCAGGCCGCCCAGCACCTCGCCCAGCCAGCGGTAGCGGATCCCCACCGCCTTGAGCCCGGCATCCAGCGCCTCGCGATTGAACTGCGGATAGCGTCGCGAAAAGGGCGCCGCGCGCACGTCCGCCAGCACCTCGACCCCGTGGGCGGCGAGCCGCGCGGCGAAGGCCTCGAACGCAAGATTGCTGTGACCGATGGTGAAAATTTCCGGCACGGTAATGGGTCGCTTCGGCTTATAGTCGGTGGGACGGCATGCGCCGGATTTTGGCCCAGTCCGCCCGCGCTTGTCGCGGCCCAGCACGAGGAAGCGTCCATGCGTGAGATTACCGTTGCCGCTACCCAGATGGCCTGCGGGCCGGATGCCGACCGTAACGTCGAGCAGGCCGTCGCGCTGGTCCGCGAAGCGCACGCCGCCGGCGCCCGCCTGATCCTGCTGCAGGAGTTGTTCGAGACAGAGTATTTCTGTCAGGAACAGCACCCCCGCCACTTCGCGCTCGCCCATGAGGCCGCGACCAGTCCGCTGCTGGCCCGCCTGCAGGCGCTGGCGCGCGAACTGTCGGTTGTCCTGCCGGTGAGTTTTTTCGAGCGCGCCGGGCAGGCCTATTTCAACTCGCTGCAGATGATCGACGCCGACGGCCGCGCGCTCGGCATCTACCGCAAGTCGCATATTCCGCAGGGGCCGGGCTACGAGGAGAAGTTCTACTTTTCGCCCGGCGACACCGGCTTCAAGGTTTGGGATACCGCGCTTGGCCGGGTTGGCGTCGCGATTTGCTGGGACCAGTGGTTTCCCGAAGCGGCGCGCGCCATGGTGCTTAAGGGCGCCGAAGTGCTGTGCTACCCGAGCGCGATCGGCTCCGAGCCGACGGCGCCCGAACTCCACAGCCACGAGCACTGGCAGCGCACGATGCAGGGCCATGCGGCCGCCAATATGGTGCCGGTGGTGGCCTGTAACCGGATTGGCGTGGAGCGCTTCGGGGCTAGCGAAATCACCTTCTACGGCGGCTCGTTCATCACCGACGAAACCGGCGCAATACTGGCGCAGGCCTCGTCAGATCGGCGCGAAGTCATCACCGCTCGCTTCGACCTGAGCGCACTGCGCGAGCGCCGCGCGGGCTGGGGCCTGTTCCGCGACCGCAGACCCGAACTCTATGGGGATTTGAGCCGGTATTAAGCCGCTCGCCAGTCGCCGCAACTCGCTTTAGCATGCGGCAGGAATCTAACGAAAACACGGCGACTTGCCACGCTTGCAGGGTCGCCGCAGGGGAGTTGTCCATGCCGAAATCTGCTCGCGGCGAGGAGCCGCTATTGCCGAAGGGATTCAAACGTCTTACCCCGCTGGTTGCCGACTGGGTGCTGGCCGACTCACGCGCCCGGCTTGAAAAGCGACTGACCACACCGCCCGCCGAAATCCGGGCCTTCTACGACCAGATGCTGGGTTTCGCGCCCAAGGCGCTGGCCTATCTCGCGCAGCGCCAGCTCGGGGAACTCGATGCCGCCGAAGAGCGTCTGTTGAAGCTGCTGTTGTCGCTGGCGGAAATGGGCCCGGCCGTCGAGTGGTACGGCACCGGGGAATACCCCGACGGCTTCGACGCCCGCCGTTTTCGCCTGATCGAACAAATGCCCGACAACGCGCCGCAGGGAGTGTCTGCATGAACGCCAAAGAGAAAATCACCGCCCCCACTTTTGCCGCCCGCTATCCGGAACTCGGCACCGGGCCGGTCTCGACCGACGCCTACTGCGATCCCGCCTTCTACGACCGCGAACTGGCCGCCATTTTCAAGCGCACCTGGCTGTGCGTCGGCCGCGTTGAGCAGGCGCCGAAGGCCGGCGACTTCTTCCAGAAAGCCCTGCCCACCTTTGGCTACTCGGTCATCGTAGCCCGCGCGCGCGACCAGCAACTGCGCGCCTTCTACAACGTCTGCCAGCACCGCGGGAACCACGTCGAACTGCGCCAGCGCGGGCATTGCGTGGGCTTTACCTGCCCCTTCCACGGCTGGACCTACGGGCTGGACGGCAAGCTGGTCGGCGTACCGGATGCGGGCGGGTTTTTCGATCTGGACAAGGGCAAGCTGGGCCTGCGCCAACTCGCGCTGGACGTCTGGGAGGGCTTCATCTTCGTCAACATGGACGAGAAGCCCAGCCAGACGCTGGAAGAAGCCATGGGCGAGCAGGGCCGCGATCTGGTCGGCTATCCCTTTGCCAGCGGGCAGGCGGTGTTTGAGTACGAGGGCACCATCAACTGCAACTGGAAGTCGATGATCGACTCCTTCTGCGAGACCTACCACGTGCCGGTGCTGCACCGGCACTCGGTGAAAGACACGCTGGCCGGCCCGGACAATCCGTACGGGCGGCTGATCGACTGCCGCCTGAAAGGCCCGCATCGCACGCAGTCGGTGTGGGGCAACATGGCCTATACGCCGAATCCCGTGCAGGGGCTGGCCTGGCAAAACGCCCCCGGTCCGGCGGTGACCAGCGGCGTCGTCGATGCTTCGGTCACCCTGCCCAAAGGGCTTAACGAAACCCGCGCCAAACACTGGTCGCTGGACGTGACGGTCTTCTTCCCCAACTGGATCATCGTGATGGGCAGCGGCATGTACTTCACGCATCAGATGTGGCCGCTGGCGGCCAACAAGGTGGTGTGGCAGATGCGCGGTTTCCTGCGCCCGGCCAGCAACGCGGCCCAGCGCTTCGGGCAGGAAAACTCGATGGTCGAACTGCGTGATGCGGTGCTGGAAGACTGCAACACGCTGGAGCGAATCCAGACCGCGCAGGATGAAGGCCTTATCACCGAGATGGTCTACCACGACCACGAGATCGCGCTGCGCCACCAGTACCAGGTGGTGAAGCAGTGGGTCGAAGACTTCGAGCAATCCAACAAGAAAAAAGGCAAGGGGGCCCGATGAAGCACACGCTGCTGGCGGCGGTAGCCGCGCTCGCAATCACCGGCTTTGGCGCGGTGGCAACGGCCGAAACGGTGGTCGACGACAAGGCGCTGAACGCGCTCGATCAGGGCGGCAACTGGCTGGGCTACGGCCGCACCTCGGCCGAGCAGCGCTACAGCCCGCTGGACCAGATCACGGCCGCCAACGTCGCCAAGCTGGGCGTCGCCTGGTCGCTGGACCTGCCTACCGATCGATCGCTGATCGCCACCCCGCTGGTGGTCGACGGCGTGATGTATTTCAACGGCAGCTTCAACGTCGTGCACGCGGTAGACGTGCGGACTCACCAGAAACTGTGGACCTACGACCCGAAGTCCATCGAACACGCCGGCGACCGCGCCACCATCATGTGGGACTGGAACCGCGGCATCGCCTTCTGGAAAGGGCATGTGTACGTGGCAACGGTCGACGGGCGGCTGATTTCGGTCGATGCCAAGACCGGCAAGGAAGTCTGGAGCGTCGAGACCATCGACCCCAAGAACCCGCTGTTCATCTCGGGCGCGCCGCGGGTGTTTCGCGACAAGGTGCTGATCGGTAACGGCGGCACCGAATGGGGCGCGGCACGCGGCTATGTCACGGCCTATGACGCGGCGACCGGCAAGCAGGCCTGGCGTTTCTATACCGTGCCCGGCAACCCGGCGGACGGTTTCGAGGATGAGACGCAGGCCATGGCTGCCAAGACCTGGACCGGCGAATGGTGGAAGCATGGCGGTGGCGGCACGGTATGGCACGGCATGACCTACGACGCTGAGTTCAACCGCGTCTACATCGGCACCGGCAACGGCTCGCCCTGGAACCAGAAAATGCGCAGCCCCGGCGGCGGCGACAACCTGTTCCTGTGCTCGGTGGTGGCGCTGGATGCCGACACCGGCAAGTACGTCTGGCACTACCAGACGACGCCGGGTGAGACCTGGGACTACAACTCCAACATGGACATCGTGCTGGCCGATCTGAAGATCGACGGCAAGCCGGTGAAGGCGATGCTGCACGCGCCGAAGAACGGCTTCTTCTATGTGATCGACCGCAGCACCGGCAAGCTCATTTCGGCCGAAAAATTCGGCAAGGTCGACTGGGCCGAATACGTCGACATCAAAACCGGCCGGCCGGTGGAGCGCAAGGGGGCGCGCTACGAGGACGGCGAAGAGCTGGTCTGGCCGGGCCCGTTTGGTGTGCACAACTGGCCGGCGATGTCGTTCAACCCGGATACGGGTCTGGTCTATATTCCGTCGATCGAAATGGCCGGCATGTTCAGCGACAAATACACCAAGCCCAAAGCCTGGGAGTCGCCGACCTTCAAGTTTGATCCGGGCGTGGACTTCCTGCGCGAAGACGGGCCGGCCGACTGGGGCGCGTCTTTCCTGCGGGCCTGGGATCCGATCCAGCAGAAGAAGATTTGGGAAGTGCCGCTGCCCGGCGTGTGGAACGCCGGCACGCTGACCACCCGCGGCAATCTGGTGATGCAGGGTCGGGCGGATGGCGTACTGGCGGCCTATGCGGCCGACAGCGGCAAAGTGCTGTGGGAGGCGCCGCTGGGGCTGGGCATTTCCGCGCCGCCCATTACCTATGAAGTCGACGGCAAGCAGTACATCGCGCAGCTCGTCGGCTGGGGCGGCTCGATGACCGCTACCGGCGGCTCCATGGCCGCCCAACACGGCTGGGCTTACGGGGCGCAGCCGCGCCGGCTGGTGGTGTTTGCGCTGGACGGCAAGGCGACGCTGCCGCCGATGCCCGGCAAGGCCTTTGCCAAGCCGCTGCAGGCGCCGGAGTTCACGGTCTATCCCGAACTCGCCGAGCGCGGCAGCCACGTGTGGAGCCAGTCCTGTGGCATGTGCCATGGACCGGCCGGCACAGCGGGCGGTAACGCGCCGGACCTGCGCGCCTCGCCCGTGCTGCTGGATGAAAAAGCGCTGCACGCCATCGTGTTTGACGGGGCGCTGAAGGCGCGCGGCATGCCGCAGTTCAAGAACATCAACAAGGACGATTTGGAAGCCGTGCGGCACTTCATTCGCCGCGAAGCGCGCAAGCAGAACCTCACGCCTTAGGCTCGCATTCGGACGGGGTCCGGCCGCCTCGCTTTGGCGGCCGGCCGACCCGGCCGAGGTTCTTTGCGCCGCACTTGATCGGGCCCCGTTTTAGCGCCGCGCGCTGGCATCACACTTGCTCTCCGGTTAGCTAAGGCATGCAGGAGGGCACCATGCAATTACATCTGTTCAGAACCCTGTGGGGCCACGGTGACGACATTCACCGCACGGCCGCAGAAGCGGCGGCGGCTGGCTTTGAAGGGCTGGAAGGCAGCCTGCCATCGGATCCGCACGATGCGGCCGCCTTGGCCGAAGCGATAGCCACCAATGATTTGGCCTGTATTGGCGAGATTTGCACCGGTGGCGAGGGCGACGAGTGGTGGATCCCGCGCCGGAGCGCGACGGTACGCGACCATCTGCGAACGCTGGAGGCGGGCCTCGCCGCATGGGAGGAGAGCCCCATCGATCCCCGCTTCATCAACTGCATGGGCGGGCTGGATGCCTGGAGCCTCAGTGAAAGTGTGGATTTTTTCGGTGCTGCGATGGCGCTCGCTGCACGCTTTGGGCGCACGATCAGTTTTGAGACGCACCGTTCACGGCCGCTGTACGCGCCGTGGACCACGCTCGCGATCGTCAGACAGCTGCCAGCGCTCCGCATCACGGCCGACTTCAGCCACTGGTGCGTGGTGGCGGAGCGTCTGATCGACAGCGAGGAAGAAGCGCTCGCCACGGTCATTCCCTGCGTGCACCACGTGCAGGCGCGGGTGGGTTATCCGCAGGGGCCGCAGGTCTCGCATCCGGCCGCGCCGGCGTACCGGCACTGTCTGGAAGCGCATCAGCGTTGGTGGGAACGGATCTGGCGGTCGCAGGCGGCGCGGGGCTATGCGGTGAGCACCATGACGCCGGAATTCGGCCCCAACGGGTATTTGCAAAGCACGCCGTATGCCGGCGAGCCGGAGCCCGAACTCTGGGCGCTCAACCAGTGGATGGGGCAGACCGAACGCGACCATTTCGAGTCCTCCATGGGCGTGGTGCTCACACCGTTTGCAGGTACCAGTCGAAGTCCTGCGCTGTCACTTCACCCATGAACTGCCGGCACTCAAAGCGCTTCACGGCGGCATAAACCTCGACCATGCGTGGGGTCAGATAGTCCTTGGCGATGGCCGAGGCGGCAAAGCGCTCGATGGCGTCCGGCCAGTACTGCGGCAGCGCTGCTACCCCGGTGCTGGCGTAGCCGTTACCGACGACCGGCGGGCCCGGATCGATCTGCCGCGTCATGCCGTAGTGCACCCCGGCCAGCACCGCCGAGGCGGCCAGATAGGGGTTGGCGTCTGCGCCACAGATGCGGTGTTCGACATGGCGCGTGTCGGCCGGCCCGCCGGGGATGCGCAAGGCGACCGTGCGGTTGTTGATGCCCCAGGTCGGGGTCAAAGGTGCATAGCTGTTGGCGCAGAAGCGACGGTAGGAATTGGCATGCGGGGCGAATAGCGCCATGAAATCTGCCGCCGTCGCTGCCATGCCGCCGATGGCCTGGCGGAGCGCCGGGGTGCCCGCGGGGTCTTCGCTGGCGAAGATATTGCGGCCCTCCCGGTCATTCACGCTCAAATGCAGATGCATGCCCGAGCCCGAGTGCGCGGCAAAGGGTTTGGCCATGAAACACGCGATATAGCCGTGTTTTTGCGCGATGCCTTTGATCAGCCGGCGGAACATCACGCCTTCGTCCAGCGCGCGCAGCGCATCTGCCCGGTGGTGCAGGGTGATCTCCAGCTGGCCCGGCCCAAACTCGGAAATGGCCGTTTCTGCCGGCAGGCCCTGGCTGTCGCAGGCGCGGTAAAGGTCGTCAAAAAACGGCGCCAGCGCTTCTACTTCCTCCAGACAGTAGACATGCGGATGCACGCCGCGCGGTGTGACCGGCAAGGGCGGCCGCCGGGTCGCGCTGTCGCCCTGCAGGAGATAGAACTCAAGCTCCACCGCCATCACCGGCGTCAGCCCTTCGGCGTGGTAGCGCTCGACGAGCCGCATGGCGGCGAGTCGCGGGTCGGTCACCGCCGACGGCATGCCGAGTTCGGGGTCCAGCATCACCAGCACCTGCGCGGTGGGGCCGGGCAGCCAGGGACAGCGCACCAGCGTGCCCGGCACCGGGAAGAGCAGACAGTCGACGTCGCCGACTTCCCATAAAAGCCCGGTGTTTTCGACGTCTTCGCCGTGCACGGTCAGCGCGGCGCTGGAACTGGGCAGCGGGCGGCCCTGCTCGTAGAGCATGGGCAACTCGTCTGGCCGCAGGGACTTCCCGCGCTGCACGCCGTTGTTGTCGGTATGCAGCATGTGGATGTGCCGGATGTCCGGGTTCTGGGCCAGAAACGCTTCGGCTTCAGCAAGCGGGGCGCGATGAGTGGTCATGGGAATCCTTCCGGTAGGGCTTGCGCGCTGAATCAGCGCGTCTCGTGGAGTTCGGTCAGGCAGGCGTCGATACCGTCGACCAGCGCCTCGATGTGATCCAGCGGGGTGGCCGGACACATCAGGGCCATGTTGTGAAACGGGGTCAGCACCACGCCGCGGTTCAGCAGATAGAGCTGGAGCAGGGCTTCCAGCGGCGCATCGAATGCCGCCGCCGCCTCGCGCGCGTTACGCGGCGGCCGGTCGGTGAACTGCAGTTCGCTACGCGCGCCCAGCAGGCTGAGGCCGAATGGCAGGTCGTGGCGTTCGAGCACCATGCCCAAGCGCTCCGCATAGTGCATGGTGCGATTCAGCATCACGGCATAGTGTTCATCGCCCATCAGGCTGCCAAGCGTCGCGTGCAGGGCGGTGATTTGCAGCAGGCTGCCGGAAAGCGTGGTGCCGATGCCGGTGCGTCCGGGACCGGCCGCGCGCCATGCGGCGTGCATGCGCCCCGCGAGTTCGCTGGTGACGCCGTAGACCGCGCAGGGCACGCCGCCGGCAATCGCCTTACCGATGACCATGCCGTCGGGTTCGAGGCCGTAGGCGCCGGTGTAGCCGCGCGGCCCGGTCGACAGGGTGTGGGTTTCATCGATCAGCAACAGCGTGCCGTGCTGGCGCGTGAGCGCGCGCAGCGCGTCGTGAAAGCCGGCATCGGGCAGCACCATGCCGCAGTTGGTCAGGGCAGGTTCGCAGAGCACGGCGGCGACATCGCAGGGGGCGAGCGCGGCAGCGAGCGCATCGAGGTCGTTGAACTCAACGACGCGCGTTGTGCGGGTGACGTTGTTGACCTGACCTATAAGCCCGGCGCCGGGCTGCGTCTGCCCGTCGATTAGCGCGACCTGCGTATCGTCGACCGCGCCGTGATAGCAGCCGTCGAACACCAGCACCACCTCGCGGCCGGTTGCCGCGCGCGCCCAGCGCAAGAGGAAGCGATTGGCGTCCGAGGCCGTGGTGGCGATCTGCCACTGCGCCAGCCCGAAGCGCTCGGCGAGCAGCGCGCCGACCTCCGCCGTCGCCGCCGCCGGCAGCATGGCAGACAGGCCCTGCGCCGCCTGCCGGGCCAGCGCCTCGCCGAGCGCCGGCGGGCTGTGGCCAAACATCGCCGCCGTGTCACCCAGACAGAAGTCGGCGTAAGGCCGGCCGTCGACATCAGTTAAGCGAGCGCCCTGCGCCCTCGCAATCGCAAGCGGAAAGGGCAACGGCCAGTCCTGCATCCAGTGCAGGGGTGAGCCCGTGAACCAATGCCCGCACTGCGCTGCCAGCGCGGCAGAGCGCGGATGCTGCTGCTGATAAAGCGCGGTTTCGCGCGCGTGGAGCGACGCAATCGAGGCGGTCGGGAACACCGAAGGCCGTGAGGGGCTGGAGGAGATCATGACCGCATCATAAACCGGCCGCGCCCGAATCTGGCGGCGGCGCACGCGCCATCCCTGTAGGAGCGATGCGCGTGCCGCGATGGGGTTGGTGGATGTGCCGGGAAATATCGCGGCGCACGCGCCGCTCCTACAGCTTAGGCGGTTCGTCACCCTTGTAGGAGCGGCGCGTGCGCCGCGATTGCAGTTGGCACCTGCGCAGAGAAGCAGCGGCGGCCCGCTTCCCCGCGCGCGGCTTTGCCTTGAGAATCGGCCCTCTACGCCCTGCGGAGCAATTGCGATGCCACTCGAATCCCTGCCTCGTCTCGACGGTTTTGCCATGCCCGCTGAATGGGCGCCGCAGGCGCAGATCTGGATGGCCTGGCCGGAGCGCCCCGACAACTGGCGGGATGCGGCCGCACCCGGACAGGCCGCCTTCGCCCGGGTGGCCAATACCATCGCCGAGCATGAGCCGGTAAGCATGGTGGTGTCGGCGGCGCAGTACGCACGGGCGCGCGCGGTGCTTAATCCGGCAGTGCGCCTCATCGAGATGAGCACCAACGACGCCTGGATGCGCGACATCGGCCCGACCTTCGTGCGCCGCGCCGACGGCGCGCTGCGCGCGGTGGACTGGACCTTCAACGCCTGGGGCGGGCTTAAGGGCGGGCTCTATCA
>Ga0255092_1000085_pt1 | contig 47152 bp, 45 predicted proteins | sample Colum_Yuk_RepC_8_2_FD_188454 | JGI IMG/M metagenome (GOLD analysis project Ga0255092, IMG submission 188454) | Freshwater microbial communities from Columbia River, Oregon, United States - Colum_Yuk_RepC_8d | ecosystem: Environmental > Aquatic > Freshwater > River | place: USA: Oregon...
TGCGGGGTGTTGTGGGCTACGCCGGGCTGCCGCCTGCCGATCTTGCGATTGAGGCGGCATTTGAAGATCTGGGTGTCAAACAGGGAATCTTTGCCGAACTGGAGGCCGCCCTGCCCGCCGAGACCATTCTTGCCACCAACACCTCTTATCTGGATGTGAACCTTCTGGCGTCTGGCCTGAAAGACCCGTCGCGCTGTCTTGGCCTGCATTTCTTCAGCCCGGCCCATATCATGAAGCTGTTGGAGATTGTCAAAGGCGATGCGACCGCGCCACAGGCCCTTGGCGCGGCCTTCGCCTTGGCACGACGGCTGGGGAAAATACCTGTCGTTTCAGGTGTTTGCGATGGGTTTATCGGTAATCGCATCCTGATGCGCTACCGGAAAGAGGCCAACCGGCTTTTGGTCGAAGGCGCCTTCCCTGATCAGGTGGATGCGGCAATGCGCGGCTTTGGCATGGCCATGGGGCCCTTTGAGGCGCAGGATATGTCCGGTCTGGACATTGCCTACGCCAATATCAAGCGACAGGGCGGCGCGGGCGTTCCGCTGGTTGAACGGCTGGTCGAGGATCACCAGCGCCTTGGCCGCAAATCGGCGGCGGGGTGGTATGATTACGACGCCGGGGGACGGCCTGCCGGATCTGCCGTGGTGGCGGACGTGATCCGCGCCACATCGGACAGACTGCACCTGAAGCGGCAGAGCTTCACGGCAGAGGCGATTGTGGAGCGCATCATCATGGCCATGATCGCCGAGTCCTGCGCCATTCTGGACGAGGGCATAGCCGGGCGGCCACAAGACATCGACCTGGTGATGATCCATGGCTATGGCTTCCCGCGGTGGCGTGGCGGGCTGATGCACTACGCAGATGGCCTGAGCGATCTGCCGGATCGCTATGCGTCGCTGGCGGAGACCAACCCACAAAGCTGGTCCGTGCCGCCGTTACTGCGCAGTCTTGCCGGCAGGGGCCAAAAGCTGGCCAGCCTGAACTGACACAGCAAGATCCGACCATAGATCAAGCAAGGTCGTGCAATACAGCGACCGCTTCCACCTCTTAGCCTCCTTGAACCTTGGGCTGCCGCCCTAACCCGTCTGCCGATCAAAGGCGGGATGCAGCAGCCCAACACGCCACTCATGAGGAGGATGACATGGCCATAAGCATTGAAGCAGATACCCTGCGCGCACTTTACCAAAGCTGGACAGACCAGATGGTTGCCAACCCCGGCCTGACCATCGCCAACCTGCGCAGCATGTTCGACGAATGGCACCAGCCCGCGCTGGAACCGGAGAACGTCACCTACAAAAGCGACATCATCGGCGGAGTTGAGGCGATCTGGGCTTTGCCGGTCGGCGCGGACAGCAGGAAGGTCATCGTCTATACCCACGGCGGCGGCTTTGCCGTGGGCTCGGCTGACAGCCATCGCAAGATGGCCGGGCATCTGGCCAAGGCCTTGGGCGTGACCTCGGTCATTCTGCATTACCGCCGTGCGCCCGAACATCCCTTCCCGGCGCAGATCGAGGATGCCGTGGCGGCCTACAAGGCGCTTTTGGGCAAGGGCTATCTGGCGGGCAACATCCTGACGGCAGGCGACAGCGCGGGCGGCAATCTGGCCATCGCCACGGTGCTGCAGCTGCGCGACCTTGGACTGCCCCTGCCGGGCGCGGTCATTGCATATTCGCCTTGGCTGGATATGGCGATGCGCGGTGCCACGCTGACGACCAATGCTGCCACCGACGCCTTGGTTGGCAAGCCGATTCTTGAGGCGATGGCGGGCATGTTCCTGGGCGGGACCGACGCGCTCAACCCGCTGGCCAACCCGTTGGAAAACGACTTCGCGGGCTTCCCGCCGCTGTATATCAACTGTGGCGGGGCCGAGACTCTGCAAAGCGACTCGGAAACGCTTTACGCCAAGGCCAAGGCCGCAGGGGTCAAGACCGCGCTGTCGGTCGTGCCGGGCATGCAGCATGTCTTTCCGGCCCTTTCGGGCCGCGCACCCGAGGCGGCTGAAGAACTGGTCCGCATCGCAGCCTGGTATCGCGCGCTTTAACCCAAAGGCCCCGGGGCACCTGGGGCCATCCATCACACAATCCGGCCCCGCCCCGTGTCTCACGGGAACAAGGGGTCATGCTCTGGGAGGATGCACATGACCAAATCTGAAACGACCAAGACCAAGGGCGCAGATTATGACGCCGTCGTCGTCGGCGCGGGCTTTGGCGGGCTTTATTCCGTCTACAAGCTGCGCGACGAGCAGGGGCTGAATGTTCTGGGCTTTGACAGCGCGGGCGACGTGGGCGGCACCTGGTATTGGAACCGCTATCCGGGCGCGGTGTCGGACACCGAAAGCTATGTCTACCGCTATTCCTTCAGCGGCGAGCTCTTGCAAAAGGGCCGTTGGAAGACCCGCTATCTGACGCAGCCGGAAATCCTGGACTATATGAACGAAGTGGCCGACCACTACGACCTGCGCCGCAGCTATCAGTTTGGCACCAAGGTCACCGCGACGCATTTCGATGATGCCGCAGGTCTGTGGAAGGTCACGACCGACAAGGGCCAGACCGTCACCGCAAAATACCTGATCACCGGGCTGGGGCTTTTGTCGGCGGTCAACAAGCCGAACTTCAAGGGCATTGACAGCTTCAAGGGCCAGATCATGCACACGGGGGCCTGGGCTCAGGATGCCAACCTTGAAGGCAAGCGCGTCGGTGTTATCGGCACCGGGTCAACCGGGGTTCAGGTGATCATCGCCACCGCACCCATCGCCAAACACCTGACTGTTTTCCAACGTTCGGCCCAATATGTCGTGCCGATCGGCAACACCCCGCAAAGCGCCGAGGTGATCGCGGAGCAGAAGGCCAACTACGACGATATCTGGAAACAGGTGAAATCTTCGGTCGTGGCCTTTGGCTTCGAGGAAAGCACGATCCCGGCCGAAACCGCTTCGGAAGAGGTGCGCAATGCGGTGTTCGAGGCGGCATGGCAGCGCGGCGGCGGGTTCTATTTCATGTTCGGCACCTTCTGCGACATCGCTACCAGCCAGATCGCCAATGATGCGGCCGCGAACTTCATCAAGAAGAAGATTACGGAAATCGTCAAAGATCCGGTCCTCGCCAAGACCCTGACGCCGAAGGACATCTACGCCAAGCGGCCGCTCTGCGCCAACAACTACTACGGCGTCTACAACCGCGACAACGTGACCCTGGCCGATGTGAAGGCCGACCCGATCGCCGAATTCACCCCGACAGGCATCCGACTGCAAAGCGGGGCCGAACATGAGTTGGACGTGGTGATCTTTGCTACGGGCTTTGACGCGGTGGACGGCAACTACACCCGCATCGACATGCGTGGTCGCAGAGGCGTGACGATGCGCGAAAAGTGGAAGGACGGGCCCCTGGGCTATCTTGGGATGATGGAGACTGATTTCCCCAACTTCTTCATGATCCTTGGCCCGAACGGCCCCTTCACCAACCTGCCGCCCTCAATCGAAACGCAAGTTGAATGGATCGCCGAGACCATCGAGATGATGGAGGCCAAGGGCCGCGCCAGTATCGAGCCGACCGAGGCCGCAAGGGATGAATGGGTGGGCCTGTGCCGCACCATCGCCGACATGACGCTGTTCCCCAAGGCAGAGTCTTGGATTTTCGGCGCCAACAGCCCCGGCAAGAAGAACGTCGTGATGTTCTACATGGCCGGCCTTGGCAATTACCGCAACGCCATCGGGGCGGTGAAGGACGGCGGCTATCAGACCATGGTCTTCGACCGCGCCAACGCGCTGGCCTGAGGACAGGCGTCAGGGCCGGGGGCAAGTCCTCCGGCCCGGTTATTTGCAGAAAAACCATGGAAACAAGGGAGAGAGTCTATGGGACGTGTAACGGGTAAAGTGGCGCTGGTCACGGGCGGCGCCATGGGAATGGGCAAGTCGCATTCCGAACTTCTGGCGCGCGAGGGCGCGCATGTCTTCGTCACCGACCGCGATACGGCGGCGGGCGAAGCCGTGGCCAAGGGCATCGTGGCCGCCGGTGGCAAGGCTGATTTCATCAAGCATGACGTGGCCAGCGAAGCCGACTGGAACAATGCCGTCGCCACCGTTCGGGCGAAAGCAGGGCGTCTAGACATTTTGGTGAACAACGCGGGCGTGCTGATCCTGAAACCACTGCACGAAACCACGCCGGAAGAGTTCGACCTGACGATGAACGTCAACGTCAAGGGCGTTTACCTGGGCATTCGGGCTGCGGTGCCGCTGATGAAAGAATCGGGCAAGGCCTCGATCATCAACATCTCGTCCATCTATGGCATCGTAGGTGCCGCGATGGCAGGGGCCTATATCGGGTCCAAGGGCGCCGTGCGGATGCTGACCAAATCCTGTGCGGTCGATCTGGCGGACACGGGGATCAGGGTCAACTCGATCCATCCCGGCGTGATTGACACGCCGATGACCAAGGATCTGCTGCATACGGATCCAGCGATCCGCCAGGCAATCCTGGGCTGCACGCTGCTGAAGCGCCCCAGCAAGCCTGAAGAAGTCTCGAACGCCGTGCTGTTCCTTGCCTCGGACGAAGCCTCCTTCGTTCATGGCGCCGAGATTGTCGTGGACGGCGGCTACACCGCAAACTGATGTCCAAGCATGCCTTGTCCGTCCGGTCGCGCCGGACGGGCAAGGGACTTGAAAGGGAATACCTCGCATGAAAGTCCTTGTGCCTGTGAAGCGCGTGATCGACTACAACGTGAAGGTTCGCGTAAAGTCGGATGGGTCAGGCGTCGATCTGGCGAATGTGAAGATGTCAATGAACCCGTTCGACGAGATCGCCGTTGAAGAGGCGATTCGTTTGAAAGAAAAGGGCATCGCCACCGAAGTCATCGTCGTCTCCATCGGGGTGAAACAAGCGCAGGAAACGCTGCGTACAGCTCTGGCGATGGGTGCCGACCGCGCGATCCTGATCGAGGCCACCGACAACGTCCAAACCGATATAGAACCGCTCTCCGTCGCCAAACTGTTGGCCGGCGTGGTGCAGGAAGAAGGCCCCGGCCTTGTCCTTTGTGGCAAGCAGGCCATCGACAACGACATGAACGCTACCGGCCAGATGCTATCCGCCCTGCTGGGCTGGTCGCAGGCGACCTTTGTCTCCGAACTTGCCATCGAAGGCGACACTGTGAGGGTAAACCGCGAAGTGGACGGCGGCCTTCAAACCATCGTCGTCAAGATGCCCGCCATCGTGACCGTCGATCTGCGCTTGAACGAACCGCGCTATGCTTCGCTGCCCAATATCATGAAGGCCAAGGCCAAGCCGCTCGCAACCAGGACCCCCGCTGACTTTGGGGTGAACATCGCACCGCGTCTGTCGGTTGTGAAAACCTCGGAACCGGCAAGTCGGAAGGCGGGAGTGAAGGTGAGTTCGGTCGACGAACTCGTCGCAAAGCTCAAGGACGAAGCGGGGGTGATCTGAAATGGCCGTTCTTCTTCTGGCTGACGTGAATGATGGCGTGCTCGCCACCGATGCTGTGGCAAAGGTCCTCTCCGGTGTCAAAGTCTTGGGCGACGTCCATATCCTCGTCGCAGGCAGCTCCGCCGCTGCCGCGAATGAGGCTGCCAAGCTTGACGGTGTGTCCAAGGTGCTCCATGCCGACGCAGCGGTCTACGACCACGGTATGGCCGAGGCGACGGCCTCCCTGATCGTATCGCTCGCGGGCGGCTACAGCCATATCGCCGCCGCCGCGACCGCCTTCTCCAAGAACGTCCTGCCCCGCGCCGCAGCACTTTTGGACGTCATGGTGATTTCCGATGTGACCGCTGTTGTCGCAGTCGACACATTCGAACGACCGATTTACGCAGGGAACGCTATTCAGACGGTGAAATCCTCGGATGGCAAGATAGTTCTGACCGTTCGCACAGCATCCTTCAATGCGGCTGCCTCCTCGGGCAGCGCCACCATTGAAAAGGTCGGTGTCGCCACAGACGGGTCGCTCTCAAAATGGCTGGAAGACATGGTCGATGCCTCAGACCGCCCGGAACTCACCTCTGCAGGAATCGTCGTCTCGGGTGGCCGTGGTGTAGGGAGCCAACAGAACTTCGCCCTAATTGAAAAACTAGCTGACAAGCTGGGTGCTGCGGTTGGCGCCTCTCGCGCTGCCGTTGACGCAGGCTACGCCCCGAACGACTGGCAGGTCGGCCAGACCGGTAAAGTTGTCGCTCCCACGCTCTATGTCGCCATTGGCATCTCTGGTGCGATCCAGCATTTGGCCGGCATGAAGGATTCTAAGGTCATCGTTGCGATCAACAAGGACGAAGAGGCCCCGATTTTCCAAGTTGCGGATTACCGCCTCGTGGCAGACCTTTTCACCGCCGTGCCAAGCTTGATTGATAAACTTTGATCCAACCGTCTGCGGAGTTCAGCTCATGACCGACGTCTTCCTTTGCGACTACATCCGCACGCCGATTGGACGATACGGCGGTGCTTTGTCTTCAGTCCGTGCTGATGATCTGGGGGCGATTCCATTGCGTGCTCTCATGTCGCGCAATGCAAACGTCGATTGGGCGGCGGTGGATGACGTGGTCTTTGGTTGCGCCAATCAGGCGGGCGAGGACAACCGCAACGTGGCACGGATGTCTCTACTTTTGGCGGGATTGCCAGTGAGCGTCACGGGTACAACGATCAATCGGCTGTGTGGATCGGGCATGGATGCGGTGCTGACAGCAGCGCGTCAGATCGCCGCTGGCGAGGCCGCGCTGGTCATTGCTGGTGGGGTGGAAAGCATGAGCCGCGCGCCCCTGGTGATGCCCAAGGCCGACAGCGCCTTTTCGCGGGCGGCGGAGATTCACGACACCACCATTGGCTGGCGGCTGATCAACCCGGCGATGCATGCTGCCTACGGGACAGACTCGATGCCGCAGACTGGGCAGAACGTTGCCGATGATTATGGCATCAGCCGCGAGGCGCAGGACGGCATGGCGCTGGCCTCTCAGGCAAAGGCGGCGGCTGCGCAAGCCAACGGGCGACTTGCGGTCGAAATCACCCCTGTGACAATCCCGCAGCGCAAGGGCCCGGCGCTGGTGGTAGACCGTGACGAACATCCGCGCTCTACCACCACCGAGGCACTGGCAAAGCTGAAACCACTATTTGCGAACGGATCGGTCACGGCGGGGAATGCGTCTGGGGTCAACGATGGTGCCGCCGCTCTGATCTTGGCGAGCGCTGATGCCGCTCGTTCCCATGGTTTGACACCCATCGCCCGCATTCTTGGCGGCGCGACGGCAGGGGTGCCGCCGCGCATCATGGGCATCGGTCCCGCGCCGGCCAGTCAGAAATTGATGGCGCGGCTGGGTCTTACACAGGCCGATTTCGACGTTATAGAACTGAACGAAGCTTTTGCTGCGCAAGGCTTGGCCACGCTGCGCCAGATCGGCATCGCTGATGACGACCCACGCGTAAACCGCAACGGGGGCGCCATCGCACTGGGCCATCCTCTTGGCATGTCAGGGGCGCGGATCACCGGTACAGCAGCAATTGAGCTGAGCACCACCGGACGCCGTCGTTCGCTGTCAACCATGTGCATCGGCGTCGGCCAAGGCATCGCCATCGCGCTAGAACGACCTTGACCTGAGCCGAAGATGCCTAAGTCGCGGTAACCCGCCCGAGCAAGCGGCAGTTAGACGACCTTTGCCAATAGGCGGAGGATACGTGTTGCTCCAAGCTGTCTGTCGCCGAATTGGCTGTCGACGGCTCACCAAGACGAGTTGCGCTCATTCTTCGGTCATGAACGTTGCCCGCCCGATGAACTGTGGGGGTGGAAAATCACCATGACATTCACACGCATCGATGTGTTGCGTTGGAGCGACAGTTTTTCGGAAGGTGTCCATACAAAGGAAACGGCTCCCCAGGGTCCGCTATGGGCCGAACACGTCACCGACACTCGTCCTTTGGCCCAGATTTTGCTGCTTGCGACAGTTTGGCGAAAGCTGCGCTTGCTTTCCCCAAGGAGTCGCCGAGATCCCCGTTTGGGATGAGGCTTCTCATCATCGCCACATCTGGTGTGCCCACGGTCGGCCTAAGGAAGTTCCGATCATGCAGGACCACGCCTTTCCTTGCTCGATCAATCGGCCCAAAATGCCGATCCTCATAGTACCGCACATGCCTTGCCCGGATCGGGTACTGCCCCTCAGGCAACACCAACACCTCATCCAACGGAAACCGTAGCAATTCATTGGCCGAGATCAGCGGCCGTTCTTCAGACCGCCGACTGACATTAGCGCTGTCTTCGAGCGCCCTGATGCGCGACTGGCTCTCTGTCACTGCGGTGACGGTTGACCGCCCCAGCGCATTGGACAACACGTCGGCCGTCCGATCATCCTGCGGCGTCATGTATATCTGCACCCCGGCACCGCCCTGCAAGGAACGCCGTCCCGTCTCACCATAGATGTCGTCCAGCCCCGGAATCGTCTGGGAGATGATGAAGAACCGCCCCCCGAAACTGCGGATGGTCTTGATCGAGGACAGCACCAGCGGCTGCCGTCCGAGCTGGTCGAACTCATCCATCAAGAACATCACCGCGTGCGGCTCGTCCGGCCCGGGCTCTTTGCGCTGTAGCGAAGCAATGGCATCTGCGAAGAGAAGGCGCACCAGCGGGGCGAGGGTTTTCAGGTGCTCAGGCTGGACGACAATATAGAGGCTCTGCGGCTTGGCTCTAAAGGTCGAGAAGTCAAAATCGCTGGCGGATGTCACGCGGTCGACGGCCGGGTCATTCCACAGTTCAAGGCCAGAACCTTGGATGACCGAGACATACGCGCCGAGCGTCTTTTCCGGAACGTCAGCCATTTCCAGGAATGTGCGCGAGACGATCGGGATCTGCGTGTCCTCGGCGATAGTCGTGTAGGTCTTCTTCTTGTCGCCGCCACCGGCCATGATCTCGCCTGCATAGCCAAGGGTTGGGCGGCGCTTTTCGATGGCATAGAGGCAAGACGCGATGAACAGGCGCTTGCCAGCGTTGAAGAAGCTCTGCGCACTTTCGCCTTCCGGGATGAGAAAGAGGTCGGCCATCGAGTTCAGCGCCGTGTATTGGCGCTCTGCTGAGGGCAGGGCGGCGATGCGGGCGAGGGGGTTGAAGCGGTGAGAGCCGCGCTCTTCGTCGAAGGGTGAGAAATACCAGATCGCGTTTTTCAGCCCGTGCTGACGGTGGATCGATGTCTTGGCGAAGTTCTCTCCTTTGACGTCGAGGATGATACCGGACCCGGTGAAGTGCAGAAGGTTCGGGATGACGAAACCCACGCCTTTGCCGCGGCCTGTGGGCGCGATCATCATCGCATGGGGGAAGCGGTCAGGCGGCGCCATGACGAAGGGGGCGTCGGATTTCGGGGAGCCTAGCTTGCCAAAGATGAAACCGTTCTGGTCGAGGCTGCCGATCATCTTGTTGCGCTTCAACTCGCGCCTGGTCTGGAAATGCGCGTCGTCATACTGGTTGAGCCGCCCGCGATGGACGCCGGCCAAACCGACCAAAGTGAGGGCGATGGTCACAGCACCGGTGATGATCAACGCGCCCTGCAAAGTGGCGGGCCGGGCTTCGAGGTCTGCCCAAGGATAGCGGAAGAACCAAAGGCCCAAGGGGCTGAGCGTATCGAGGCTCTCGCGAAGGGCAACGATCACATAAATCGTGGCCAGCATGCCGCCGATGTAGAGGCCCGTCACCAGACCCAAGGCAACAGCGAGCGGATACCGCCAGGCGGTTTCAAGGTTCGAAAGCATGGCTGAGTGTCCTTTAGAGTTCGTGGGCTTGATCGCGCTCGAGTCTGCTCTCGCGCTGACCGAGATCCGCCGCTCTTGACTGGCTGCGCGCCAGATCGGCCCAATGCCCGACGGTGCCGGTCTGGCCGAGGTCACTCTCGTTCTTCAGCTCGTGGGCCACTGCAGCCCTGAGTGCGGGATCGCGAACCTGTTCGGCCAGAGGTGCAAGATCACCGGATCGCACGCGATCCAGATCCTCGGGGCGCAAGCTTTCTTGCATCCGGTCCACGATCGCCTCGAGTGCCGGAACTTCGGATAGGCGAAGATGCCGATCGGCGGAAAGCATCTGCTCGCGCGCGACGGCCTCGGTCAACTCCGGCGCGAGATTGAAGGTGGCGAGTTCTGCTCGCACCTCCTGGCCGATAGCGCGCTCCGTTTCCATCCAGAATACCTTTTGCATTGTGTTCGGCTGGTCGGCGATCCAACTCGCCCGCTGGCCTTCGCTGCGTTCGGCCAAACTGAAGCGGGCGACCATTTCTTCGACGGATGTACCTGCGGTCCGAAGTTCGTCTTCTCGGATTGAGAACAGGGCAGTAAGCCGTTCGCCGATCTCGCCCCGAACATGCGAGAGAGTGGCGCGCAGACCCTCATCGAGCGTGATACCTTCGGTCATGCCCTGATCCAGGCGCGACAGAGAGGCGAGGGTCGGGTTGTGATAAGGATCGTCGCTGCGCTCGGCGGCGCGGGCATGTGCAGCCAGAAGCAGATTGTCCGGGGCCAGCTTCAAAGAGGCACGCGCCTGATCGGCAAAGCTGCGTTCCAACTCGACCCGTTCGGCCGAGGGATCCATCGCCCGGATCGCCTGCCAAGCCTCAGTGGCGGAGGCGATCATCTCGGCTCGTGCCGCTTCGATACGGGCCGCGGCGTCGCCCTCTGCGTGTAGGGTGGCATCGGGCATCTGAGGAACTCCTTGTCTTAAGGCGGAAGCGGACGCGCCAAGTGCCGAGGCAAGGCGGGCCAGGAAAGAGGTGGCCGTGGGATCAGCGCCGGAAGCGGAGGCGAGGCCCGCGATTTGGCCCAACTCGTCATAGTCGCGGGCAAAGCCCTGCAAGGCATCGAGCCTGCGCGCACGCTCGCCATCCGACATCGGCGACGGGGCAGGCTGTGCGGTTTTGCCGGAGGCATGGGCTGCCCGAACTGCCGTTTCACGCGGGGCGTTCTCGATCAGCCCGCGGGACAGCCGCGTCGAGGCGACAATGTTCAGTCCGTGCTCCTGAGAAATCTCAGCATGAAGCTCGCGCATCACGTCGAAGTTGAGCGCCGCATGTCGACAGATTGACATGAACCGGCCCTGTTCGATGCCATGCTTGTCCACCACGAAATGCGCGTGAAGATGATCGGTGTCCTTGTGGAGCGCCGCGACATAGCGCCAAACATCCCCGAACTCACCAGAGCCAAAGACGGCCTGCCCCCAGTCGCGCGCAACGGCTTCAGCCCGATCGGTGTCCACACCGCGCGGAAAGCTCAGGATGATGTGGTCAGTATGGCCGCGCTTCGGCGCGCCGTTCCAGGTCGACGACCACGTCTGGGCAATCCGGCCCGTGCGTTCGGGATCGAAGTCGCGATCATAACCTGCAAGATTGCACCATGTGCTCTGCACGCCCTCTTCCCGGGCGACATAGTCCAAAAGCCGCTTCAACTCCTGCGGTGTGCCGGTGCTTCCACCTACGATGCGCTTGACGACGGACTGCCAGCTGCGCGGGGCTGCCGCATTGCGCAGAAGGGCCCGTGACCGCCGTTCCTTTGGCGAACCAAGGCGTCCCTCGGCCCCGCCGCCCCCTGAACGGCCCCGGCGTTTGCCGTCCAGCACATGGCCCAAAACCAGATCTTCAACGCTCGTGCTGGTCATTTGGCCGCCGCCTTGGTCGGGGCAACGGCGGGGTCATAGCAGGCACGCCCCTGCGCCTCAGCGATCAGACCCACCACCTCGTCGACGAGATCGTCAACGCGCGCCGCGACCTTGCGGACGAGCGCGGCGTCCCCGGCTTTCCAGTGCAAACGCCCCACGGCTCCGAGCCGAGCCAACTGGTTGAGGTTGTTGCCGACTGCCGCGAGATCGCGGCGCGCGGCGGCAATGGCTTCGATCTCGGGTGACTGCAGGGCTAGGAGGCTGGTTGCCTGCCTGACAAGATGCCTGATTGCCTCGGAAACCGTCAGGTCAGTTGACCGGATGGCTGCCAGCAAATGTGCATGTTCGGCCTCCGTCACCCGGAAGTTCAGCTTCACTGCCAGTCGGGTTCCGTCCTGGCGCTCAAGATCTTCCTTCACTCGTGACACCGTCTGGCGATGCCGCCCGAGGGCGCGGGCCACCGCACCGACGTTCTCGCCAGCGGCAAGGCGGGCGCGAATGCGGGCCCGATCGTCATCAGAGAGGCGTGAACCATTCATGCTATTGAAACACCATTATCAGCATCACAACACCCGTGTACCACAGGTCACCTTTCCAGCCAACCGTCCTCACCGGCCGGTTTCCGCTCCTCCAAAGAGGAGCCCGCGTGCGGAAACCGGACAGCCGGTGAGGACTCCATATGGCGTCAGGGGTCGGCGGCTTGCCCGACGACAGAAACCCCTGCGCCCGGCCACCAGGCCTCCGCTAGGCGCGAACCGGTGGACGAGTGCATTGATATAGCTATATTTTCTGGCGCGCGGTGTTGGCGGTGCACTAGTGGGTCGTTGAGTTGGAGTGCGGGAGGCGGCTGGAAATTTCCAGGACGGGGGAAGGGCGGGAAGGCGCTCGGTGTCAGGGCCAGACCTTGCGCGGCATTTGATCGTCATGGCAGGCGACATGCCGAGCGAACGAGCGGCAGCTTCGCGAAATGAGCGCCTTCAGCCCTGACATGCGAACAGGCTGGCAGGCACAAATGCAGACATGCAACCGGCTAACCCGGCGAAAGCTGCCGGTCGTCCGCCCTTTTGGTCAGGTAGGCAGACCGTTGGCTAGGCAGTTTGGCAGGGTGTCAAACTGGTCACCACGCGCGCTGTTTTCCATGCTGACAGGCAAACATGCAAACAGGCAACAAGGCCAAAATGCAGGCTGCCGTGCCTATCCATTTAGACAGGTGGGTGCATGATCGAGTGTAGGACCCCAGTCCGAGAAAATTCTTCAACAAAGATGAATATTTCAGCGGAACGGGCGCAACCACAGGCATAAGACATTTGACGTTTTCACAACCCTATGCCTAAAGAGCCGCCCGGAAACTGAGGAAATCCAAGCCCTGCCAATGGCTTCGGCACGAATGCTCGGAATCCGGCGGGTTCCTTTTGCGCCTCCAAGGCGCGGCCCGGTATTGGGAAGGCGTAGTGATTTCGAAGGGTCGGTTGCATGCATGTCATTACCATCGTCCAGACAAAGGGTGGCAGCGGCAAGACCACTTCCGCCATGCTTTTGGCCTCGGCTGCGCTGGATGCCGGTCGGCGCATCACGCTGATAGACGGTGACGTGAACGCCCAACTCGGCCGTTGGCGCGACAGCTTCGATCTGGCTGCATGGGAGGCTGTAAAGAAGCCGACTTGGCCCGAGGCCTTGTCAATTCTTTCGCCGCCCGAGACGGTCGAGGGACTGCTGGCACTCCTTGAAGAGGAAGAGGCTCGGGGCGTCGACCTGGTGGTGATCGACACGCGGCCGGGCACCCATGCCGACACCGAGGACTTTTGCCTGGTCTCTGACCTGGTGCTGATCCCTGCGCGGCCTGTCTTCGCCGAATGGGAAATGACCCATCGTGCCGTCCTCTGGATGGACGATCTGCGCGCCTCGATCGCGGCAGGTGAACGCTTCCCGTCGGTGCGGGTTCTGGTCATGGATGCGGGGCCGAAGATCATTGACGCCGCCACGCGGGAAGGGGGCCTGAGCCTCCTGCCAAAGCGCGATCAGGATGTCCTTATGGAAATCCTGCGCCTCGATCATCTCGACGTGATCGTTCCACATTCCAAGATCCTGGAGCAGTTCGGCTTTCACGGCCCCCTTGGTCCGGCGGCGGCAGCCAATGCTCGCACGCCGGGTGGCAGGCTGGTCGCGGATGCGATCGCGCGCCAGCTCGAGGTGGCGCGACTGATCCTTGCGGGTGTTGACGAGGTGGTTCTCGATTGAGCCGCTTCCGCATTCCACCCCGCATCGCCCCTTCACCTGCGGACGAGGAGCCCGGGCAGCAAAACGCCGTGGCCCGCCTGCGCTCATCACGCGAAGCCCAGTCCCGCCTTCTTGCCGAACGTCGGGGCAAGCCAGCTGAAGATGATATAGAGCGCGAAGGTCTCGATCCGATGCCGACCGCCGACACAGCGGAAATGGCAGGAAATGCCGGGAAGAGGGAAGGGGAGGCGGATCGGTCGCTTTCAATTCGGCCGCTGGGTGGGCCTCTGGCGACAGGCAAAAAGGTGAAGCTGGTTCTGCTCTACCGTTTGCCACTGACGCTTGAGCCAGACCTGGCCGACATTGCCGCGCGGGATGGGGTCACGATGGAGTACGTTCTGGCCGCTCTTGCGAGACAGGGTCGCGAGCAGCTGAGAAAGTTGGCAGGCGAGACCGATGTCAGACACCTGACTGAGGAAGCCGCTGGCTTCGAGCGGTTGACGGAGGGCATCAAAGTCATCGGCAATCCGATGACGGTTTATGTTCGGCCCGAAGCGTTAGAGGACATGCATCGCGCAGCGGGGGATCCTTGGTGCTCGCTGCCACGCGCCACGGTCGTTGGGGGTTACTTCACGGCGATCGTAGCGCGCCTGATCAAGGCGCGCCGGGTCGGATAAACTGCGATGGTTCAGAACAAGCTTTGGAAGCGCCCGAGATCACTCGCAGGCGAGGTCGGGCAGGGGGACTGTCTCGAAGCTCAGGCTGTCCGTGCTGGACACCACCGCGAAAGCACCGCCCTTGCGCAGGATCTCGACCATCTTCGCCCATTCCACGGCATCGATCTTGGCCTGCGCGGCGATGCCGTTGGCGACGTCCAAGCGAGACTGTTCTCCGGTCTTGGCCAAAAACACCACGGTCGTCGGCGCCTTGTCTTTGGGCAGGGTCACAAGCACCGCGCCATTCGCAGTCGGCCCGAAGACGCGATCTGGATCGCAGACGATCCGGACCGACCCTTCGCCCTGGGTGAGGCTCAGAACCGGGAGACCGCGCTCCGTCGTGGCCGTCCAACTGTCGAGCGCCACGGCCGGACCGGAAACAGAAATCAACGCCAAGGCGCAAAGCGTGGGAGACAGAACATGCATCGACAGGGAAACCTTCCGAACGAGGCGCGGCGACATCATATCACCACTATCAGCAACGCTAGATATGTTTTGATAGGCGGCCTGTCCACCGCGGCGAGCCAATTTTTCTGCCGGAGGCGCGAGCATGCGCGATGAACGCTCTGGCACATTGGTGGCACGGGTCTGGATCAGAGAGCCAAGCGGACAAGTGCTGATCGGCGAGAGGTTTCGCAGGCACGATGGCCGCATCGCCGTGACCTGGCATGTCGACCCCGAGACCATCCTCGTCGTGATGTGGGTCGAGGCCGTCGGGGGCGACGAGGACAACTCATCAGCTTCCTGAACCGGTGACCTACCATCGATTCAGATTTCTGATTGGACAGGGCAGGGCTACGAGAACATCCTGATGACAGGAGGCCGCTATGTCCTGCCAGTTGCTCTACCGCGTCGATCCCGATCTCAACATGGCCCGGTTCTACCGGATCGAGGTGCTGCCCGATCTCTTCGGCGACATCATCGTCGAACGACGATGGGGTCGGATCGGGGGCAGGGGGCAGTCCCGGGCTGAGTCCTATCGGTCGACCTCTTTAGCGGATGCGGCGGCCGCTGCGTTCCTTCGCGCGAAGGAGCGGCGCGGATACCGAGTCGCTTCCTGAAGCCAACCCACGATTGCCTGAAACAGGAAGCTGCGCTATGGTGCTCCAATGGAACACCACGCGAGGGCCCTGCGATGACCGTACACAAGCAGAGCGTAAGCTTCACTGACGCGGCCTTCGCCTTCGCCCGCGAGCTGGTCGAAGCGGGCGAGTATCCGAATGTCAGCGCCGCAGTCTCTGGGGAAATGGCCCGTGCCAAGGCCGCGCGGGACCGCGAACGCACCTTGCTGGAAGCTGAAGTGCAGCGGCGCCTCGCCTTGCCGCCTGACCAGTGGGAACCTGTGGCGGCGCTTGGCGCCTTCACATCGAATGCGCGCGAACACCTGGCCCGGCTCAAGGCCGCCCAAGAGACCAGCGCGACCTCCTGATGCGCCAAAGTAAACACCCGCTGGTCGAGCGAGACCTGGTCGGGATCGTGGAACACATCGTCGATGTGACGCAGGGCGATTTCGACGCCGCCGCACGCCGACTTGACGAAATCGACGACCTCCTCCGCGATATCGCTGCAAATCCGATGTCTGGCATGCGCCTGACTGGAGCGCTTGACGGATGGCTAGTCCGGCACGGCGGCCGAGGTCATCGCCTGACCATCGTGTTCCGCGCCGACCTCGAGCGCGACGTTCTTCAGATCGCGCTCGTTGCCTTTGGTGGGCAGGACTGGGTGTCACTGGGAACGGAAAGGCAGGGCGCAGAGTTCTAGAATGACATTTTATCTTTGTATTTTAATGCGTTAGCAAAAAACCGATAATAGTAATTATGTAATACGCTCACATATCGCCATCATGTAACTGGCAAACAGTCGCGGCAAGAGCTCGAAGACATCCAACGCCATCTGCACAATTCGGAGGCGAAACTCACAGCTGAACATCTATCAGATGTTGAACCGGTATGCTAAGTATCTAAATCTAGTCCGTGTGTCGAACCTAGCTGCGAATCCACTAGGGACGCAATGTATTAGTACCTTTGCAGCTGATGCCCTTTGGGAGAGAAGATGAACGCCTTTGTCCCCGCAATAACGTCCCAAGCTGAGCGATTTCTTGAATCGCTTTCTGAGCAGTTGGAAATCCCGCAGAGTCGCTACGAGTCAGCGGAGCGTAGTTACACGTCCTTAGGAGATTGGCTCCATCGTCCCGCCTCCTCAGTAACCCAGTACGACCCGCAGGTTTATGTGCAAGGCTCGTTCCGCCTTGGAACGGCAATCAAGCCGCTCAATGAGTCCGAGGACTACGACGTTGACTCGGTCTGTGAGTTCAAATCCCTGGGGAAGTCTGCACTCACCCAACAGCAGTTGAAGGCGAAGCTGGGGGTGGAGGTCAAGGCTTACGCCAAGGCGCAAGGCATGACCAAGCCTGTGGACGAGGGCCGCCGTTGCTGGAAGCTCCAATATGCCGATGGCGCTCAGTTTCACATGGACATCGTGCCGGCGGTGCCAAATGGCCGCGGTCAGCGCCTCTTGCTCGAACAGAGGCAGATGGACACCCGTTGGGCCGACACTGCCATTGCGATCACCGACAATGAGCACGCCACCTACGAGGTGATTTCGGATGACTGGCCGCGCTCAAACCCAAAGGGTTATGCGCAGTGGTTCCGCACCAAAGTTGTCGAGTTCAAGGTCCGGCGCATGACGGAAGCGGCAGCGAAAGCTGAAGTCGAAGCGATGCCCACTTACAAGATCAAGACGCCGCTGCAGTCGGCTATCATGATCTTGAAGCGGCACCGCGATCAAATGTTCGAAAACCGTAGCGATGAGAAACCGATCTCCATCATCATCACCACCCTCGCTTCACACGCCTACAAGGGCGAAGAATCAATCGGAAAAGCGTTGATTTCTATCCTTACCGATATGGACCAACACATTGGAACGGATGCTCACGGCAACGCGGTGATCTCCAATCCAACCGACCCTCTCGAAAACTTTGCGGACAAGTGGCCGAAGCACCCTGAGCGGCGGGCCGCTTTCTACGAGTGGCTTGAGGCGGCTCGCCATGACTTCTTCGAAGCGGCCAAACAGTTTGATCGCCGGAAAATTACTGACACGGTCGCCCGGGGCGTTGGCCGTGCAATCTCAGAGACGGCTGGTGAACGCACCTTCGGTGTTGCTGCACCGGGTGTGCTGACCTCCGGCTTGGTTGGCTCGGCGGCAAAAGCGAAGGAATCTGCGGTGAGGTTGGAAGGTGGCGGACGTAACGCGTGAGTCGTCCACATTGCTTCGTGCTCGGCACCGGCATGCTCGGCTGGAAGTAGAGGACTGGCTCTATGCCAATTGCTCGGAAGTGCGGCAGCTCGATCGCGCTGATGTTCAGACTATCCGAAAGGGGATGGTTGGAGGTTGGCGCGTCAAGCTTGAGGTGACGGGGGGACCCAGGATTGTCGATATCATGGTGCCTGACGCATTCCCCTTTCAGGCACCAAGGATTCGGCTCGTCGACCTACCAGCGGACGAGGACTGGCCGCATGTCGAAAGCGATAATGTCCTTTGTCTGGTACCCGAGACTGCCAGCTTCGATCCTGACGACCCAGCTGGCGGCGTGATCGCCCTGCTGAACATGGTCGTTGAGCTGAGCGATCTCGTGGCGGCAGGCGGCGCAGACGAAGAGTTTCGTAGCGAAGTCTTATCCTATTGGGCGAATCGCATACCGGGCGGGCGGAAAGAGATCATCAGCATTGCAGATCCGACGCCGGTTTCGCGGTTGGTCAGCGTTTGGAATGGCCCAATCCGCCGAGTGCTGGCCGACACACCGGAGGTGCTGCTGCAATGGCTGCACAATCGATACCCGGTTGGACAAAAGTTCAAATTCGACGTGGGTGCTCTCTTGTGGCTCGGCGACCCGCTGACCGTCGGACAGTTCCCACGCACTGCGCGCGACATTCTGGAACTGGCCGAAGCCGCAGGCGCCACAGATATCTTGTCTAAGGCAGCGGCGTCGGTGTCGGGTGATCTGGTGGTCGGTCTGGGTATGAACACCACCAATGGAGTTGCGGTCGCCGGGTTGACAATTCCTCGTCCGCCTCCCATCCGCGGCCGTGATTTGGTTCATCACGGCTTCCGGCCCGGAAAGACACCGCTCACACTAGTGACAAAGAGGTTCTTCGGTTCGGCAGGCATTCTTCGCGCCGACTGGAAGCGTGCCGATCATTCATGGATACACGGTCGAGACCAAGATCAACGCGCCGCCGGCTTGAAGAACAAGAAAGTGGTCGTATTCGGGTGCGGCTCGATCGGAGCGCCCATTGCCGTCGCGTTGGCCCAGGCTGGCATAGGCAAGTTCGTTTTTGTGGATCACGACGTCCTCAACCCGTCAAATCTCAGTCGACATCCCTTGGGCGCCCAGTACCTTGGACTGTTCAAGGCTGAAGGCCTGGCGGCCAAGCTAAAGCAAGATTTGCCGCACCTTAGAATCCAGACGTTGGTCAAGCGCATGGAGGAGGTGCTGATGACCGCTGGGAATTTGTCGAACGTTGACTTGATCGTTTCAGCTGTTGGTGACTGGGGAGCCGAGGCCATGCTTGATGCGTGGAGTGAGGCGAGCGGTCGCCCCGTGCCCATCGTCTTTGGTTGGACGGAGGCCCATGCCTGCGCTGGCCACGCGGTGGCGGTGATGAAGAACGGAGCGGCCTTCCGCGACGGTTTTGACCCGACCGGCCTGCCGCAATTGCGGGTAACCGAGTTCGCCAGCACCACGGTGCGCCAAGAGCCGGCATGCGGGGCCGTCTTTCAGCCCTATGGGCCGATCGAGCTGCAAGGCTCCATTGCCGCCATTGCCGAGTTGGCTCTCGACGCTTTGCTGAAACCGCCAACCATGTCGACCCACCGGATATGGGTGGGTCGCGAGCGTCACCTCAGCCAAGTTGGTGGCAAATGGTCCAACACCTGGTCGAAGTTGGCCGGGGAGCGATCCGAGGGTGGCTTCCTTTTTGAGCGCCCATGGGCAAAGGCATTGGAAGACAGGACGTTGGCAGCATGATCCGCTTTCCCATAGGCAAATCCGGGCAGGATCTCGTCTTCACGAAGGAAGTGCTTACTCACTTGGAAAGCCATCGTCAGCTACGATTCTGGCAATCAGAAGCTGGCGGACTCCTCTTCGCCCGGTTGATAGATAGCGACGTAGTCGTTGAAGTGGCGACGGGGCCTCGCAAGACGGACCGCCGCACGAGATGGACTTACAGGCCAGATAGATCCGCGGAGCAACAGGAGATAGACAACCTTCACCCGCAGGGCCTCCTGTTTGTCGGTACCTGGCACAGCCATCCCGAACCCATCCCGACACCGTCTAGCGTGGACCTCCATTCCCTCGCCGAATCCTTCTTAATGTCCCGGCATCATCTCAACGCCTTCGTTTTGGCCATCATCGGTCAACGTCCCGTTCCTAAGGGATTGCGCGTAGTGTTAGGCGATGGCTACCAGGTAATCCCGCTTGAAAACGAAAATGCGGGCGCCTCCGACGGAGCCCAAATCATGGAGCAGACCCTTGTCAAGTTCGTATATTCCGAAAGCGACCCAGATCACTCTCTGGACCTTGGCTGCAGGTCGGTGTGAGTTCGCCGGTTGCAACAAGTTGCTTATCGGCGACCTTGTTGCCGGGAAAGAGGATGGAAAATTCGGGTTCATCGCTCATATCGTTGCAGACAGCGAAAAAGGACCCCGAGGCGACAAGATTAGGTCTCCGCAACTGGCGCAGGATATCAACAACCTGATGCTGATGTGCCCAATCCATCACAAGTTGATCGATGTGGATCATGTTGACGACTATCCCGAGGGCGTTCTTCTGGCGATGAAGCAAGAGCACGAAACCCGGATCGAAATTGTCACAGACATTGATGCGGACCGTGCGGCTCATGTTCTCCGGTTCGCGGCAAATATCGGCCAATTGGACTCGCTGGTATCGACAAAAGCCATTTTTGCGGCCATGCCGCCCGACCGGCATCCTGTCGAACGACGCACGATCGATATCGAACTCAATTCCGAGGTACGGGACAGTGAGCCCACATACTGGTCCATGCAAAGCGAGCACCTACGGAAGCAATTTGTCCGTAAAGTCAAAGAACGCGTGGAGCAGAAGGAAATTTTCCAGTTGAGCGTCTTCGCCCTGGCGCCGCAGCCGCTTCTTATCGAGCTAGGTAGGCTACTCGGCGATATATTGCCGGTGATGGTGCACCAGAAGTATCGAGAACCACCTGTCTGGAAATGGCAGTCGCAGCAGCCCGCGATCAATTTCCAGACCCACGACTATTCAGGTGCAAAGGATGTGCCTATTGCCTTGAAGCTGGGCATAAGCGCCACAATAGACGACAGCCGGATAAAGTCAGTGCTGGGTGAAAATGCTGCCATTTGGTCAATTGCGGCAGAGAATCCTCACAACGACATCATGCGTCGACAGGATGATCTCTCCGCCTACAAGAGCCTCCTGCGCCCCATGTTCGACCGCATCAAGGCCCATCACGGGGAGAAAGCGATCATAAACGTCTTCCCCGCTGTGCCGGTTTCCATCGCTGTTGAAACCGGTCGCGCTTGGATGCCTAAGGCCGATTTGCCCATGCGCATCTACGACCAGAACCGCGACGCTCACGCATTCGTGCCAACGATCACCATTGGCGGGTAACGAGGCATCGATAGCTCGATTTACTCGAGTGGACAGTTCAGCCTTGCTCAGCCGGCTCCCACGGCCGTTTTGGAGGGTGAGCTGACGCCGGCAAGGCGCTGTGCCCCAGACGGCAGGCGAGAGGCATAACCGGGAATTTCCCAAGCGACGTCGTGGACGATTGGCGTGTCGCCCATGGAGCGCTGGTGAAACAGGTTGATGCCGAACTGATAGCTTTTGGTTTTCTGGCTCCAGTAGCGCTTGGGTGCAAACTCGGCAAGCCGCCAGAAGGGCGACATCGAATTGTGGAGCGGTGCATTGGGGCTCGGTGCTACATAGCCGTCGCCGCGCTCGCCCAACACCAATGCCGCGCGCTCGTCATTGACAGACAGGCCCTTCGCCCTCGCTTCGTCAAGCATCCAGCGCAACGGATACTTCGACATACCGCTTTCGGTTTCGGGATAGCCGCCGCCGACATCGCAATGTGTGCCTGGGAACCAGACCTCAAGCAAATCCTGCTCAGCAACTGGACCGAACAGGTTGGTGCGAAAGAAGGCGCGTCGCTCATCAATCGATACTGCATGTCTTACATTGGCGATTGCGGCGTTCGAGCGGGTGTGCGGGAAAGAGACCGGGCTTCCAACCCAACCGACCGAGCTCACAGTATCCCAAACACCGAGGAAATGGATCGGACATTCACCCCCCGACAACCCCTCGCGGAACTGGCGCGCGAGCGCCATCGCCTGATCGAAACGGCCTGTTCCATCATTTGCTTTCCACATCATGCGAACGGCGTAGGGGACGAGCGGCGCATTGCCCGCCATCGCAAGCCCATACATGCGGATCAGTGAGGCGAGTGCACGCACGGTGTAGGCGCCGCGACTGAACCCGAACATGAAGATTCGATCGCCGGGCTGCCAATGGTCCATGATATAACAGTAGGCATCGCGCAAATCGTCTTTGAGGCCATAGCCGAAGGCAAGGCCCGCAGTTCGGGCAGCAAAAGATCCGACAGGAGTCGTGAAGCCCGGTGCCGCCATGGTGCCGAGCCCGGGATGGTACCAAACCAACTGCCGAGCCGGATCCTTTTCGAGCGCATATACCAGTTTCACGACGTTTGTTGCCGCTTGCGATGGCTGGTTTGAGGTTCCGTCGCAGCAGATCACAAGGTTTCGCGTCATGGTGTTCAAAGCTCCAGTCGCGTATCGTGCCAGAAATCACCACGCAGGCTCTGTGTGGTGAACAGGTCAGAATTCTTCTTGAGCGCGTCAACCAAGGTCTCTCGCGGTACCTCAGTATATTTGTCGACGCTGCCATGTTTGTGTTCAAGCGTTGACATGAGCGTCTGCAGCCGACCAGGGGATGCCGGCGTTTCCGACTTCTTCTTGAATTGCGCCCAGAGGGTTTTTGGGGTGGCGTTTAGGCTGCCGTGATGACCGACTTTGTAAAGATCGACGTCGGCAAGTTTTGCCATCACCGCAGGTTGGGACAACGAAAATGACCAGTTCTCGATCTGGGCATCGCCGGGAAAGAGCAAGCTTTTGGTTTTGCTCCTGAACAGAAGAATCAAGCTCGTATTGTTCATCGCGGTATCAAGGTTGCGTACGAGTTCAAGCAGCTGACTGCCCCGAACTGTCCGTGCTCGGTTGATCAGCCACCGCGCATCGATCGGGAAGTTGCCGTTGGCCCGTGGGCGCACGTAGCCGGGGAACAGCGGTAACGCCCGCCTCTTTTCGCCGATTTCTATTGCCTGGGAGGCGGTCGCTGCAAGCTGCCAGAACTCGTTCGGGTCTTTTGGGCGCTGCTTTTTCACGGCAGCATGCTGCGCGACCGTAGGCGGCCCGAGTACATCGATCTCGAGACCAAGGGCTTCGGCCAATGCGGTCGACTGTCCAGAGAAAAGGTATTCATTCTTTCCCATGCCCATCAGGTTCCGGACAGCACCAGGATTGGCGATATTGTTTTCACCGATGAAAGCTATCTGCTCCTTCGGTTTTCCTTCGATGCTGCTCAGGTACTGGTTGTTGCGACGCGCCTCCGTGACGAATTGCGCGGAAGCGATTTGCATCGCCGCCAGCGCGCGCGCATGGTTGCCGAGCTGCTTGGCAGTATCACCGGTGTGCACTGGTGGCTGGATGGCATCCACCGGCGCGTCAGGATCCTCGGTCCAGGGCTGAAGTACCAGATCGGGCTTCAGTTCGGCGATCACGGAGCCAGTACCTTTCCCCTTCGAATCTGGTGCGAACCCTGAAATGTGATCTTGATGTCGATGGGTTGCGACAACCGCAGTCAGCTTGCCGCCAGATCGCGTCCGGATGTCCTCTGCGATGTCAGCCATGCGTGTCTTCGGCGCGTCATCGGGCAATTTGGTGGTGCCAAAATCGACCAAGACATGCCTTTCCGTGGCATCTGGATAGACAAAGCTCAACAGGAAGCAATCACCGAACCCGACTTGGTAGGTACGGATGCTCACGCTGGTTGGTGCAGACATGGATCGCCCTCCATCGTGCGGTTCATGTGCATCAGCGCGAAGCGATTGCGAGTATCGAGAGGCTGATCGAAATAGCCACCTGCGAACAGGTGAGCAATGCGCTGCGACTGACGGAGGCGGTCGGCCTTGCTCAGGAGCAAGTGGTTGGCAATCTGGTATTTGACTTGGCCGTATTCGTCGAAAACCATTGTCCCGCCACCAAGTATTGAAACCCGCTTCCAGCCCGCCAGTCCCGGTGGCATCTTGACCTTGAAATCGTCGGCAAGTTCCTTGGCAGTCAACGTGAGACGCTGGACATATTCAACAATCGTTTCGCGGAGGATGAAGCCATCAGGTGCGATGCGTATGCTAGGTCGGACTGACTGGACGTCAATATAGCCGAGGTCGCCTAGCTGAAGTGGTTCGCGATTCTCCCAGATGAAGCGGAACACCTCCTCCCTGTCCCGCAACATCGAGTCGAAATGGGTCCGACTGTAGACGAACTCGCGGTCGCTGCGGCTCCAGGATCCATCTGCACCGGCACTGTGTGGCTCAATACCATAGCCGCGGAAGTTTTTCAGCAGTGCAGCGCGATAGCCATATCTGTCGTCAGGAACGACTTCGCGGTCGACAGTTAAAAGTGCCGATAGATAGTCCGAAAAACTCAGATCTACCGGCGGGCAATAATCGATTGCGCGTATGGCCATGGTGAGAAGATGATCAGCCGCTTTCGCCCCTTCTTCGGCGACAAGGCTTCGGTCTTTGAAGCCTGCACGTATGGTGCCGATGCGGGCCAAGCGGCTGACCCAGATATCGAGGAAGGAACTGAGCATAGCTGCTACGATTAGTTCTCCGCGAACGTGTTCCTCCGCATAATCTGGATCATCGAGATAGTTGCGCCCTTGCGGGAGCATGATTGAACGTCGCAATGCATCGCCCCGCACTCGCGAAAGTGCCTCGCCAATCTGCTTGGCAAGCCCGAACAGGGCGGTTTTACGGAGTACTTCAGGTGCCAGCTGATCGACCGCTATGAATCCTTCGGCGTCGTCGCCCGGCAACAAGGTCGACACTATCTCAGGCAAGGAGAAGATAGAGAGGAGGGCAACCACATCCGCAAAGCCTTCGTGGAAGGCGGCCTGATCTGGCAGCGACGGCTCGAGCAGGCCGGCGCGCAGCCCGTCTAGGATTGCGTGCGTGGTTTCGTGCGCAATCACATCGTGCGAAAGACAGGTGAAAACAGTCGTTTCAGCCCCGTCGACGAGCGCTCGGAAGTAGCCGAAGAAGATGCTGCGATCCTCGCGTGAATAGAAAGCGTTAGGATCGGCTGCGGCATGTGGGACGAGATGAAGCTGATGTCCGGCACAGCCCCAAGCTACCCGGCGTCCAAGCGCAAATTCAAACCTTGCCAAGATCCGCATCGCAATTGCGTAAATATTCTGGGCGTGAAAGCGCGGATCGGCCAGCAACGTCTCATCTGAGGCTTCGAGATAGGGGTCGTCCTCGTCAACGAGCGCCGAACTCAAATCCAGCTGCTGATACAGCGTATTGGTCGACGCGTCATAATCGACTACGTTGATGCGGTAACCGCACGGCCCTGGCAGCAATTGCTCGGCCGGGACTTCCACTTGAGCCCGTACCAACTTACCGGCTCGCTCGACCGCTGGATCCTGCGCAAGGATTGTCAGCCGCCTCGTGTTGCGAAGGCTATGTCTAGTACCGGCCACATTACGCATCGAGCACCTCCATGAACTGTTACAGTTAAACTACCACTTGCTCAAATATCGCGGATGGCTAAGTGCCTTTTCCCGCAGTCAGGCGAAATTCCTTTGCCCCAGATATAGTTGTCGGCCCGTTATAAAAGTCAATGTCGGCGTCCAAACGCCGAAACCGGCCATTTTCCCGAGCCGCGGACACGTAGACGAACTCGGAAGCCACGCGCCGCTAGTGAGGTTGCGGTGCGGTGAAGCAATTGCCGACGCACCCCCGGTGGACAGGGACAGCGCTCACGCGCTGCCCGTCTCCATGCGATATACCGGGATGCCCATCTTGCGGGCCTTGTCGGCGAGGTTGTCCTGGATGCCGGTGCCCGGGAAGACCACGACGCCGATCGGCATGCAGTCGAGCATCTGGTCATTGCGCTTGAAGGGTGCGGCCTTGGCGTGTTTGGTCCAGTCCGGCTTGAAGGCGACCTGCGGCACCTTGCGGTTCGAGGCCCAAGTGGCCGCGATGCGCTCGGCGCCCTTGGGTGATCCGCCATGCAACAGCACCATGTCGGGGTGCTTGGCGTGGATCTGATCAAGACGCTCCCAGATCAGCCGGTGATCGGTGGTGTCCCCGCCCGAGAAGGCAACCTTCGGTCCCGGGGGCACCAGGCTCTCGGTCTCTGCGCGTTTCTTGGCGGCGATGAAGTCGCGGCTGTCGATCATCGCGGCGGTCAGGTGGCGATGGCTGGTGCGCGAGCCCGAACGCGGTGACCAATGGGTTCCGGTGGCCTTGAGGAAGAGGTCGGCAGCGGTTTCGCGGAAGAGTTCCATGCTCTCACGCCGATCAATAAGGCCCTGTCCGATGTCGATGAGGGTTTCAAGCTGGACGGATTTCACCTCGGAGCCGTCCTGCTCGCGTTGAAGGCGTTTCTGAGCTTGCTCGTTATCGTCCAGCTTGCTCTCGATCCGCTCAGCGGCGCGGTGGAAGGTGTTCACGGTCGACCAGAGGATCTCATCGAGGTCGAAATCGAGGCTGGTGTCCGCCATGGTGGAAATCAGGGCGTCAAAGATGTCGGCGACGGCGGTCTGGATGACGTGGTCTTCGGGCGTGATCCGGGGATCGGCCTCGCCTGCTGCGGGACGGTAGCCGTAGAGCTGCAAATCCTGGATCATGGTGTCGGTCGGCGAAGAGGTGTGATCGGGTTCGAATTCGTCATGGGCGTACATGGGATGCTCCATCGTCTGGACCGCGACCGTCGCGGCCTTCATGGCGACGAAAAGCCGACAAGCGGTCCGGTCTGGCAGCCCGAGCCTCTTGCGAGGGCCTCGATGGCCAAGCCCGGCTATTTTGCCTCGCGATGCAAAGGCGGCTCTGCCGCCGGCGGAAAATAGTCGGGCGCCGCCATTGCCTGACCGGACCGTTTGTGGGCCGCTCGCCCTCTAGAAGGCCGAGGCGCGGTCCCGATGATGGTACTGCAGCTTCGTATGCCCGTGACGAGATCGGACCTCTGGAATCACCCCCTTCGACGGTTCACATGATCCTGCGTCAGGAAGCGGCTGACATCCTCGGGCGCGAGTTGCACCCGGATATGCGCCCGAAGTGCATCCAGACCGCAGGCGGTGAGGTCGTCGTTGAAATCCCCCAACCTCGGCGAGAGCGTGATGGCCTCGATCCCGACCTCGTGGGCCCGGGCGACCAGGCTATCCCTTGCGCCGTCCCCCGCCGGATCGTTGTCGCGGACGATATAGAGCCTGCGCAGATGTGCCGGAAAGAGGAGGGCTGCGAGATGTCCAGCCGACAGCGCTGCAACCATCGACATTTTGGGCAAAGCCTGACGGAGGGAGAGCACGGTCTCGATCCCCTCCCCCGCAGCCATGACCTCTTTGGCGACCCCGAACCTGACCGCGTGGCCGAGCAAATCTCCCATCGCCTTCCGCTGCGTATCGACAGGTGCCTTTGAGCCGCCATCACGCGCGAGCCAAGTGCGGTGGACCCCAGTGACCTTGCCTTCGAGGTCGGTGACGGCAGCGATCATGGCGGGCCAGGTCCCGGCCTGATCTTCGCCCTGCCCCCGATAGTAGCAATTTGGGTGGAACTTCAGGGCGCCGGTGTCGCGGAGATCGGTGATGCCACGGGACCGCAAGTATGTTGCTGCCAGCGAGCCTTTGAGCGGGCCGGACATGCTAAGGAGCCGCCGTGCCGCTTCCGACGATCCAGAGGGTGCGGGGGCGAGCTTCGGCGTCGGGGTGTTGGAGATCGATTCCAGTTGCGGCAGGCTGAGGAAGCGCCGGGCTTCCTCGAGCACGTCGGCGAAATCGCTGAGCCCAAGGCTTTCGCGGATGACGTCGAGGAGATCACCATGGCTGCCCTCTGATGGATCCTGCCATTTGCCAGCGGCGCCCTTGCCTGAAGCGGGACTAGCGAGGCGCACGAACATCGAGCGCCCTGCCGTGTTGCGGACATCGCCAACCTGCCAATAGTTTCCTTGCCTGCGCCCGTTGGACAGATAGGTTCGGCAGACAGCCTCGGCCTGTTGGCCGAGGCGTTGTGCCAAATCTGCGGCGTCAATACGGGACATCAGGCAACCTCACGCTCAGAAATGCGGGAGATAGGCCAGACGTTGAGAAGCTTGGCAAGCACTCCCGCGCCATCAGACCCGACCGGAACAAAGAAGCGTAGTTTCCAAGAGATGATCTCGCTGAAGAGGCCATAGGCCCGGAGCCGCTCGAGCATACCTTCGGTGAACCCGGTCAACTCGATCCGGTTCACGCCCATGACGCGGGATCGACGAAGCTGCAGGCTTTCTGTCAGGTCGAGGATCGTCTTGCCTTCAATCAGCGCGGCGTAGGCCTGCTCGGCGGAGAGGCTGGGCACCCCTGCCCCGGTTGCCGTTGCCGCCCAAGCGGGCGAGACCCTCCGTCCAATGATCCGCTCGCCGTCATCGGTCTGAAGCCGATAGACGCGGGTTTCGTCCTGGGGCAGGCGCCTCCAGACCGGCAGGAGAAGACCGGAGACCACATGCAGCGTGCTCTCGGTGAACTCCGGCACTTCGGCCACTTCGGCATTCCAGGCCGCGACGAAGGTGGGCCGATCAGTCTCGACCCATTGCGTGCCGCCCATGAGGCGGATGGCGATGTTCTGACTTTCAGTAGGCCGGATCAACCGCACGCGCCGTTCGATCTCGCCATCATCCAGCATCAGGCTTGTGGTCGGCACCTGAACTGCCGCCCAGCCCGAACGGCTGTTGATCATCAGGACGGCGCGCGGATCGTCGAGTTCGCCAAGCGCCTCATCCAGCAGGCGGGGTCGGTTGCGGCGGCGTTCCGTGATGGAGAGGAGACGGGTTTCCGCGCCGGTGGTCGGGTGGGTGTAGATCACCTGACGGTCGGTCACGCGGAAGCTCTCGGCGCGCAGGGTCTCTAGCCCGAGATCGTAGGTGCCCGAGGCCATCGCCCCGTCGATCCGAGTCTCCAGCAGCTGCTCGAAGGCCGTGAAGAGAATGCCCTGCATCTCGATGGTCAGGGCCAAGAGCCGGTTCAGAAAGGTGGTGATCGGTGGCAGATCATCCTTGATGCCATTGGTGTCCATCAGCTTCAGGCCCGTGGCTGTCTCGAAACGTTGCAGCGAGCAACCTTGGATCTTGCCGCGCACGATCAGCAGGTAGAGCTGGCGCAGCGCATCGCGCGCGTAGAGGCTTTCGAGATTGTCCTCGGGTCGAAACAGCCCCTGCCCTCCTGTCTGACGCTGCCCGCGGGTGATGGCGCCCAATGTGTCGAGGCGGCGGGCGATGGTGCTGAGGAAACGTTTCTCCGCTTTCACATCGGTCGAGATCGGCCGGAACAGTGGGGGCTGCGCTTGGTTGGTCCGGTTGGTGCGCCCAAGTCCTTGGATGGCGGCATCGGCTTTCCAGCCCGGTTCCAGCAGGTAGTGAACCCTGAGCCGCTGGTTCTTGGCGGATAGCTCAGCGTGATAGCTGCGCCCGGTGCCCCCGGCATCGGAGAAGATCAGAACGCGCTTCTGGTCATCCATGAAGGCGGAGGCCTCAGAAAGGTTGGCCGACGGCGCGCGGGTTTCGACCGCCAGCCGCGCCACAGGGCCTTCGCCTTTGCGGACGATGCGGCGAGATCGACCCGTGACCTCTGCCACCATCTCCGTCCCGAAATGCTGGATCACCTGATCGAGTGCGCCCGGAACGGGCGGCAGCGAACCTAAGTGTTCCAGCATCTCATCCCGCCGACGCACGGCTTCGCGACATTCAACCGGTTGGCCATCCCGGAACACCGGGCGCGAAGACAGATTGCCCTCACCATCGGTGAAGGGCTCATAAAGTTGCACCGGGAAGGAATGCTGAAGGTACGAACCTACGTACTCCCTTGGCGTGACATCGACCGTCAGGTCATTCCATTCCTCGGTCGGGATTTCCGCCAGGCGCCGTTCCATCAGCGCCTCGCCGGTCGAGACGATCTGTATGACCGCTGTATGGCCTGCCGCCAGATCGGCCGTGACGGACCGGATCAGCGTCGGAGTCTTCATCGAGGTCAGCAGGTGCCCGAAGAAGCGCTGTTTCGCGGATTCGAAGGCCGATCTGGCAGCGGATTTGGCTTGACGGTTCAGCGTGCCATCCGAACCAGTGATGTTGGCCGCCTCCATCGCCGCATCGAGGTTGTTGTGGATGACGGCGAAAGCCCCGGCGTAAGCATCATAGATGCGGCGCTGCTCGTCGGTCAGCTGATGCTCTACCAACTCGTATTCAACGCCGTCGTAGGACAGTGACCGCGCGGTATAGAGGCCGAGGGCGCGAAGATCACGGGCCAGAACCTCCATAGCCGCAACACCTCCGGCCTCGATTGCCTCGACGAATTCGGCGCGGGTGGCGAACGGGAAATCCTCGCCACCCCAGAGACCCAGCCGCTGTGCATAGGCAAGATTGTGGACCGTCGTGGCACCGGTGGCAGAGACGTAGGCCACCCGGGCATCCGGCAGCGCGTGTTGCAAGCGCAGGCCCGCCCTGCCCTGCTGCGAAGCCTCGACATCGCCGCGCTCGCCCTTGCCACCGCCCGCATTTTGCATGGCATGGCTTTCGTCGAAGATGATGACACCGTCGAAATCGTGGCCCAACCAGTCCACGATCTGGCGGACGCGCGAGACCTTCTCGCCGCGATCATCGGAGCGCAGCGTCGCATAGGTCGTAAACAGAATGCCCTCCGACAGAGTGATGGGCCTGCCTTGGGCGAAGCGCGACAACGGCGTGACCAAAAGCCGCTCTTGCCCGAGCGCCGACCAGTCGCGCTGCGCATCCTCGATCAGCTTGTCGGATTTTGAAATCCAGACTGCCTTGCGACGTCCGCGCAGCCAGTTGTCGAGGATGATCCCGGCGGATTGTCGGCCCTTCCCTGCCCCAGTGCCGTCGCCCAGCATGAAACCGCGGCGGAAGCGGACCGAGTGAGCTACACTATCGGCTGCAGCGCTGACGGTGTCGAAGGTCGTATCCACGGTCCAGCTCCCGGCAAGATGGTCGGAATGGGCCTCGCCGGCATAAATCACCGTCTCCAACTGGGCGTCCGACAGGCGTTGGCAGATGTCCGCCGGCAACATGGGCCGATAGGTCGGCCGCGGCGGCGCGACCGAGGCCATGGCAGCGGATTGCACCAACTTGGTCGGATGCGGCAAGGCGCCGGGAATCTGCATCGATTGCAGGCCGTATTCTTCGTAGATCGCATCTGAGAGGCGTGCAGCATTTGGCGGCACCGCGTCGATCGTCTTATAGCCGAGTTCGACGGCAACGGGGGATGCAGCATGCTTGCGGATAGCAGGGGCAGCATTGGCCCGAGCGAGATAGCCGCGGACTGAGCGCGCAGGCGAAGTAGATGACGGCGGTTTCACCAAATCGACGGCGGGACGCGGTGGCACATGGTCGGCAATCCAGGCAAGCAGGGTCGCAACGTCAGGTGCCAATCCCGGCGATGCAGGGAACCGCATGGGGTCTTCGGCCGGGCCCTTGTCGATCACGGTCAGCCGCGTCGCAAACGTTGTGCCATGGCGCGCATAGACCGAGCCGTCGATCGCCGCCGAAAACGTGACCTGGCCGCGCTCCTGCAAGCGAATGAAGGAATCGCGCCAAGCAGGCGTGTCGGGGCCGAACCCCGCGCCGGTGATCGTTACCAGCCGCCCGCCAGGAGCGAGGCGCGCGAGAGCGGAAGCGATATGCCTGAAGGCAGCGTCCTGAACTTTGCCGATGACATTTGCCATCGCGGAGAATGGTGGGTTCATCAGGACGACCGACGGCACGGCCGTGGGATCGAGATGGTCGTGAATTTGCGCCGCATCATGGCGACTAACGAAAAGGGCCGGGAAGAGGGAAGCGAGTAGTTCAGCCCGGGTGTCGGCCAACTCATTAAGGATCAGTCTGCCGCAGGAGATTTCGGCTAGGATCGCCAAGAGGCCGGTGCCAGCTGAAGGCTCCAGCACCACATCATCGGGGCCAATCGCGGCAGCGGTCAGCGCAGCGAACCCAAGCGGGATCGGCGTGGAGAACTGCTGCAGCGACTGACTTCCCTCGGAGCGGCGTGTGTGGCTGGGCAGGAGGCCTGAGATTTTCGAAATCGCAGCTAGCCGCGCCGAATGTGCGCCAGCTTGGCGGAAGATCGTGCGGCCGTACTTCCGCAAGAAAAGGACAGTCGCGGCCTCGCAGGCCTCATATGCCGCCTTCCAGTCCCAAAGGCCGGAGGCATCGGAAGCGCCGAAGGCGGCTTCCATTGCCATGCGCAACGCCGCGCTGTCGATGCGCTGCCCGCGCTCGAGCGACGGCAGCAAAAGGCCGGCCGCAACCAAGATGGCGGAAGCCGAGGCGACCGGCGCTTGTGCCAAGGTCGCCGGGGAAAGGTCGTTCATCGGGAAATCCTTAAGAGAGCAGGAACGGTTCGGGCCCGATCAGCGCTCTCTCTTACCCGCCGGACCTGACCCGTCCCGGCACCCCTCTCCCTCTTCGCGCCAGGGACAGTCGCCCGAATGGGGGGAGACTGCCTCGGCAGGCTTCAGTCCGAAGGACTAGGGCCCGGTCCCGGCGGAACGCCGGGAGGTGCCAAACCGTCTGACACGTACTCGTTGGCCTGGGTTTTCACGAAAGCCGCACGGAGCGATCAAATGCCACCGCCACAAGGTCCTCCGGGAGCTTTAATGCTTGCGGCGCCAATCCCGCCAGATGTAGGCTATGGCCACCAGAGTAAGGCGAAAGAGCTGTAAAACCAAAGAATTGCTCGTTCATGAGAGCCCTGTTTCTTTGACAAGCCATTGGCCATGCGATGGTCTGTGATAATTGGGCGAAGAAGTGCGCGTATGAATGAGGCCGATACTTGCAGGAAGTTCGTCGTCCCCAAGCTGCAAGCAGCCGGTTGGGACGATCGCCCCCATGCCATCAATGAACAGAAGAGTTTTACGGACGGTCGTGTCGTGTTCGTTGGTGGAAAGGCCCGCCGCGGCAAGCAGAAAAGGTCCGATTATCTGCTCCGGTATAATCCGGATTTCCCGATTGCGGTCGTAGAGGCCAAATCGCGCTATAGACACTCTGCCGACGGGCTCCAACAAGCCAAAGAATACGCAGAAATTCTTGGCCTTAGTTTTGCGTACTCAACCAATGGCTTAGGGTCAGGACTCATTGAGTTTCAGAGCCAGAAGATAACGGTTGCGGCGAGGGCGATGGCTGAGAGGAAGACTTTTGGGCAACGGTCGTAGCGTGTTGCGATCCTACGCCAGTCCTTAAGGCGGCCAAACATGATCTCGATCCGGTTGCGTCTCTTGTAGCGGCGACGGTCGTGGCGGATCTTCTTTTTCCGGTTCTTCCGTCCAGGGATGCAGACCCTTATCCCTTTGTCTTTCAACGCTTCTCGATACCAGTCGGCATCGTAACCCCTGTCAGCCAAGAGCCATTCTGCCTTTGGAAGGTCCCCCAGCAAGGCGGCTGCGCCCATGTAATCACTGACCTGGCCTGCCGTCATGAAGAACTTCAAAGGCCTGCCCTCAGCGTCTGCCACGGCATGAAGCTTGGTGTTCAGCCCGCCTTTCGTTCGCCCGATCGCCCGTCCGCGCCCCCCTTTTTCACCGCCAAGCTCGAGGCTGTGCGATGGGCTTTCAGATAGGTCGCATCGATCATCACCGTCTTCTGTTCGGCAGTTTCCGAGGCCAGACCTTCCATCATCCGGGCGAAAACACCCATGCTGCACCAGCGCTTCCATCGGTTGTAGAGCGTCTTTGGCGGACCATAGACGGATGGAGCATCGCACCAGCGCAACCCATTGCGATTGATGAAGATAATGCCGCTCAAGACCCGACGATCATCTACCCTCGGTCGCCCATGGCTCTTGGGAAAGAAAGGCCGAAGCCGGTCCATCTGCGCTTCGGTCAGCCAGAACAGGTTGCTCATTGATCAGGTCTCCTCGCCGACCGTGAATCACGGTCGCAGAGCATGATCAATGGGTCCTGACCCTAGATGAGGCGAGCATTTCGATTGGTAGGTGGGGCACTCACTCTCGCGGTTTTTGCGCAAACAGCATTCGCACAGGACTATTGGGCAGGTTTGGATGCATACTTGGAGAGTGATTACGGAACTGCGTTGAATGAGTGGTTGCCGCTGGCGGAACAGGGCGACGCCTCGGCACAAGGCTCTCTCGGCATAATGTATGCTAACGGCGAAGGCGTCCCCAAAGACGACGTAGAGGCGGCACGGTGGTATCGCCTTGCCGCAGATCAGGGGAGCGTTGATGCGCAACTCGCGCTTGGAGAGATGTATGCTAACGGCGAAGGGGTCCCCGAAGACGATTTTGAGGCAGTGACATGGTATCGTCTCGCCGCAGAGCAGGGCTATTCTCCCGCCCAAGATAGTTTGGCGTGGATGTATGCTAACGGCGAAGGAGTCCCCAAAGACGACGTAGAAGCGGCACGGTGGTATCGTCTTGCCGCAGAGCAAGGACTTGCTAACTCACAAAATAATCTAGGCGTGATGTATGATATGGGCATAGGTGTTTCAAGGGATCGCGCAGAAGCGGTGAAGTGGTATCGTCTCGCAGCAAAGCAGGGTAAGGCAGAGGCGCAATTCGCACTCGGTGGGATGTATGCCAAAGGTGAAGGTGTGCCTCAAAATGATTTATTGGCGTATATGTGGTCACATCTTGCTGCCGCACTTGGGGACACCGATGCTATCCACAATAGGGATGTAATTGCCACCAAGCTAACCCCCGAACTGCTTGCAGAAGCACAACGCATGTCTCGTTTGTGTTTGGAAAGCAATTACAAGAAGTGCGATTACTGACGTCAAAAAGGGGGCGTCTAAAGACTGCTAAATTTGAGACGCATTGATCGCGTCTATTTTTCGTGATGAATATTCACCCTGATTACTTGTTTAGGCAATTGTTCGCAGCGAAGAGCAACACTTCTCTACTATTAGACAAATACGTGTTTGCAACTATCGGTTGGTATGGTGGATGGGTGCTAATCCAAAACGTTAACGAATTTGTCTCCGTCAAGAATGGCATTACGTCACTTTTCTGTATTTCTATGGTTGCGCGAGAGTACGTCTCGTCTATCTGTTCAACTCGGTAATTGGCGTCACGTAGAATTACCGGTTCGGCGTACAGATTTACAGAGTCTATCGTGTCCGTAATTGCTTCTGCTGGCCCTTGAATTTCCATCGAAAGAAATAGGTTGCCAGATTTATTTTCGTCACACCAAAGATCAAGCTGCAGTTCGCGAAGGTGATCATGCGCTGGCCTCAGAAATGCCATATACCCGTTACCACTAAAGTCTATACGCCATGCAGACTGCGAGGCAGGCATGTTGCCACTATACAACTTGAAGGCGCATGGGTCAGATGTCTCGTAACCACTTTCTTCTGAAAATGGGTAACGAGAGATGCCCCAGCAATCGACATCCTCTCTGTTAAACCAAACGATTTCTTCGGGGGGCACATATGTTACGAAGGCGGCAACTGCACCATATGCAACACCGTGACGAACGGCATGTTTAGCTAAATCATCATTGCATGATTGAACTGGAATGCCACTGACCGAACAAGAGTGTTGTCCAAATGCGGCAGAGGTTTCCATTGTACGAAACGTTCCGGCTATGAATAAAATAGACGCGCAGGCGGATGCACATTTTGCCCCGCTAGGGATAACCGTGTGCGCTGGATTGCTATCCAGAATCTCAGACATTGCCAGTGCCTCAGATACAGAACCTCCTGGGCTATCAAGTAGGACGATTGGAACACCGTGGGGCGCAAAGGGCGTATTTTTGAGTTCATCTTTGAACCGTGTTGCATCCCCCGCTACGATCTCGCCTGTTGCCAGTAGAGCTGTTTTTCCACGCCAATCGATCTGCGTGAACTCCATTGCTACGACGGGTAATGCCGTCAGAATGAAGAAGAAGGTTAATACCAACGCGCGAAGGGCCAGTTCTGCGCCCCGAACCGTCTCTGCGATGAGCCACACGAAGGAAGCTTGGGTTTTGATGTCCGCCACGCTTGCCTCGTTCTCAAAAAAATCCATATATATATATATCCGTGAATGGGAAGATCTTATGCCACGCTATCTCGGGTTTTCGTAGGCTGCAACTTCGAAGAACCCTACCAATCACCAGTAGATGAAAGACGTGTCCAAAGTTGGCGTGTTCACCGCTCGTGAGGTCCATCCGTAACGGCCGAACGCTGTGTTACAAGAAGCGGTGGGAATGCACGTCCTTCGTTCGCGTCTGCGTAACTTACGGCGGTAGGCTTTTCTAACGCCACCTTCTTTAAGCTATCTCTATGCTAATTGCATAGCAAATACCCTGCAAGCATCACCGCGTTGTCATAGGTCTTTCCGGTTTTGGTTCGAATGGTCCGTTTGCTATCGAAGCCAACTAACCAACTAGTAGCCTTGGGTTGCAGTGTCACAGTCACCTGATTTGACACCCCACCGAGAACCAGTGTTTGTGTGCCAAGCAGCAAATCCAGCTCATTTCCGTCCTCCCCGGTTACATGAGTTGTGGCCAATTCGAAGCGGATCGGTTCAAGTTTGCCAGTGTTTTGCAATGTAAGTGTGGCGCTTACCTCGGAAGTCCTCTCGAATTCAGCCTCGGACTGAGGAAGGAAAATATCCCACCAGACGATCTTGCAGTTATCTGCCTGCACTGGACCAGAAAGCCCCATAACGACCATAACCGCCCAAATGCACCGCATGTTCTCTGGCTCCAAATCAATCGGTTGGGACCTTTCAGTCTTAGGATGGCTTTGGCCGCTTGACAACGCCGGGCGAGTTGCTTTGCATCAAGCTGCGAGAGTTGGTCGTGGCTTTGCAGGCTTGCGGCAGACACTATGTTGCCGTAGCTGCCGATGCGCGGAGTGGGCCACAGAAGCCGATCCAGCACGTTGCGTATGTCTGTCTGCTGATGCAACGTTGCCGTCAGCAGTTCTCGTCTCACAGTCTCGGGACTGAATAGATCACACCGCGCACAAGTCTCTGCTGGCTGTCCACGTCAATGTAGCAGAAGAAATCAAGCCGTGCGCCTTGAAGCTGCGCCTTCATTTCATTAGGCATCTTCTCGTCAACATAGTCACGCATTTCGTCAGTCGGTGCTACGCAGGTTGACCAAACATCTTCAAACCAAGGCGCGACAGTCATGGGTATGCCCAGATACTTGCGCTCCGGGTCTGCGTCAAAAATCCGCCTGAAGATCGCGGGGCGGTCTGCGATGCTTTTGTCGGGCACATCTGCGTTCAGCAAAATCCCACGCAATCCGTTCTTAAAAGATGCGTTGTAAGCGCCTGCAGGCATTTCCGGGAGGTCGAAATATCCGCCTTTTTGCAGATCGTAAGCCGCGTAGCCGCAGTAGCCCACAACGCCTAGTACGACCAACTTCGCAATCCAACCCATTCACTGTCCTGCTCACTTGAGGGGTAGCGCGCCACGCTTCGTCCGCATGTATCGTGGAGAACGGCGGGTGTTGTCTAGGTCCGCCCCGCGTAAGCCTCGAAGCCATCAGCCACTGTTGTCGATCCGTCATCGCCCCAAGTACTGTGTTGCACGAGTTAGTTCGACATGGACCGTTACAGCGACCTTTACGAGCGAAGGTACTTGATCAGTGCAGCTATGGCCAAGACCACCAGTGCGAGTATCAGCAACATGCCGATGCCAGCGCCGAACCCCATGCCTCCAAAACCGTACATCATCGTCGCTCTCCCAGTTTCTGGTTAACGTGCTGCCATACTGCTCCTGCTGTCCGCGCAGCACGTTGATGTGGGTCAACTGCTAGATGCCGACGCTGTGTGTTGGAATACTGTGTTACCATGTGGTACTCAGGACTCACCCCTGACCACTTGGGAGAAATCTTCGCATGCAGTTCTCCGGCAATTGTTTGTGCGGCGCTGTCAGGGTGACAACTGAAGCCGCGCCAATCAAGGTGATGCACTGTCATTGCGGCATGTGTCGTCGTCATTCCGGCGCTGCATTCCTGACTTATGCTATGTTTGCGAAAGTTGCGGTGCAGTTCAGTGGCCAACCAGCCGTTCCTTATCGGTCATCCAAGTCGGCCTGTCGCAGCCATTGTGGCAACTGTGGCAGCCCGACGGCCTTCGTTTACGATGATGATCCCAAGGTGATCTATTTGCCGCTGGGCATGTTCGATCAAGCCGACCAGATGCTGCCGTCCGAACATTGGCAAGCGGATGACATGTTGCCTTGGCTGCACATCGAGGACGGCTTGCTGCGCCACGTGGGATTGCCAGATGCCTGACTTCCTGCGCGCAACGCAGAGCACAGTCGCCACACATGGCGCCGGCGGCTGCGCCTTGATCCAATTTTGGGTCCAGACAATATAAGCCGCAAAGCCAGCCCTAAGCCGCTCTCGTTCTGTCCGTCAGCAAGACAAACACTGCGTTCCATCAGCAACCCCAAACACTGTGTCCAGCACACCAAAAGCAAAACACTGTGTTGACCACAGCGATTCCAGCCCAAGCAAGCTACGCCTCAGCAGCGCACGAAAAACTGTGCAATGACTGTGCAACGCACGAACTTGGGAGTGCGCTATGGATAAGTGCTTGATTTTTGTGTGAAAAATGGTGCCCGGAGCCGGAATCGAACCAGCGACACGCGGATTTTCAATCCGCTGCTCTACCAACTGAGCTATCCGGGCACTTTGGCCGTTGGGCGCTTTTCGTTGCGACCCATTTGGTGGGCGGGTGATACGTCAGCTGGGCGGGGCTGTCCAGAGGCTTTTGGCAGATTTTCGCGGCTTTTCCGCTTATTGCGGGCGCGGGGGGAGATCGGGCAGATCGGCGGGGTTTTCGTCCTCTACCGCTTCGGCCGGAATCGTGTAATCGCCGCGGATCCAGTGCGCCAGATCGACATCGGCGCAGCGGCGGGAGCAGAAGGGCCGATATTTGGGATCGCTGTCACGGGCGCAGATCGGGCAGCTCATGCAAGCAGCTCTGCCAGTGTCAGCCGGTCGCGGCGGCGGGTCATTTCGTAGAGGCCCAGCGTTGTCCAGCCAGAGAGGGTCACATCCGTGCCTTCCCTTGAACGCTGCGCGAATGACTTGTTCCAGAATCGCACGGTCCTTTTTCGGCTGCGGTGCGAAATCCACCACCACTTGCCCGCCAAGGCCCCGCAGGCGCAATTGGCGCGGCAAGTCGCGGGCAGCGGCGATATTGGCCTTCAGGCTGGCCGCGGGGGAGGTGTCGGGGCCAGTGTTCACGTCGACGGCGACCAAGGCGCGGGTCGGTTCAATCATCATGTGACCGCCGCCCGTCAGGGCGATGCGAGGGGCCAGAAGCGCCTCAATGGCCTCCAAGACGCCAAAGGCTTCAAAGCTGCCGCGGCGATCTTCGATCATGTCCGGGGCAGGGTGGCCCCAATCACGCCAGGCGGTTTCCTGCGCAGAAGGGCCGTCCAGCAACAGTTCTGGTCCGCCGTCAATATCCGCCAAAAGGGCGGTGGCAAGGTCGCGCATGGCGGTGATGTCATCGACCACCTCGTCCTCGTCCGCCTCGGCAGCGGCCGAGCGCAGGATCAGGCCCAGTCGCGGGTCTGCCCCGGTCATCGCGCTTTCGGCCAATGTGCCAAGGTCGGCGCGGATCTCTTCGTCGCGGATGGCGCGAGAAATGTTCAGACCCGGCGCATCCGGGGTGATGATGGCATAGCGCGATTTGAACAGCAGTCGCGCAGTAACTGGGGTGGCTTTGCCGGGCTCGGTCGGGCCTGTCACCTGTACCAGCAGGCGTTGGCCGGGGCTGATGCCGGAAATCTGCCGCAGAAACCCTGAGGCTCCGCCCGGCAGTTTTACAAAAATCCCGCCCTGACCCTTCATCGGTCGATCGGCAATGGCGCGATAGATCGCCCCCGGCAGGATCAGATCGCCGTCGGGATCGATCACCAGTTCTTCCAGATCGCCATCCACCATCAGCGCGGCGGCCGGGCGGCCCTTGATTTCATCCAGCAGAACCACGCGGCCCTTGGTCATGGCTGTCTCCACACCGGGTATCCGGCGGCTTGCAAAAGGGTGGTGGTTTCAGCCAAAGGCAGGCCGACGATGCCGGTGAAAGACCCCGAAATCCACGGGATAAAGGCGCCGGCAGCACCTTGGATGGCATAGCCACCCGCCTTGCCCTGCCATTCGCCGCCCATCAGATAGGCGTTCAATTCGACATCCGACAGCCGTTTCATCTTGACCGCCGATACAGATTCGCGCGTCCAGATCCGGTCTCCACGGCGCACTGCGACGGCCGTGATCACCTCATGCCGCCGCCCGCCAAGGGCGGTCAGAAAGGCTGCTGCCTCACCCGCATCGCGCGGCTTGCCAAGGATGCGGCGGCCAAGCGCCACGGTGGTATCGGCGCATAGCACAATATCTTCCGGCCCGGCCTCGACCGCAGCGGCCTTTTCACGGGCCAGTCGCGCGCAATAGGGGCGGGGAAGTTCGCCCTTCTTGGGGTCTTCGTCGATGTCGGGGGGGGTTATGGCATCGGGGACAATGCCAAGCTGCGCCAGAAGTTCCTTCCGGCGCGGGCTGCCTGATCCAAGAATGAACCGCAAGGGAACCGCTTACTTGAAGCGATAGTTGATGCGGCCCTTCGACAGGTCGTAAGGCGTCATTTCCACCTGAACCTTGTCGCCTGCCAGAACACGGATGCGGTTCTTGCGCATCTTGCCTGCCATCACCGCGATCAACTCATGGCCGTTGTCGAGTTCAACCCTGAAAGTCGCGTTGGGCAGGAGTTCCTTCACGACACCGGGGAATTCGAGGATATCTTCCTTGGCCATGGTCTCTCCAATGGGGTTTGGCCCGTCCGGGATCCCGGGGCAGGCATGGGCGGGCATATGCGCCTGTTTGCCCGCGTTTTCAAGGGAAAATCGTAATCTATCCTGCCGCGACCCGGTCTAGCTGCTCGGGCCAATGGGCATGGTTCAACACACCACCATCGCGGCGCACCTCGCGGATGGCCTCCAGACTGACGTCGGCAATCGTCCAGCCGGGGGAATTCATCCCGCCTTCCGCCAAGATTCCGGTCGGAGGGAAGCCACGGTCGGGCGGGCCATAGATGCTGGCGGCACCGATGTTTTCATCCACGGCCGGGCAGAAATCGCACAGGCCCACTGTCGGCGCATGCACCACAACACATTGATTTTCCAGCGCCCGCGCCATGGAGCCCACCCGAACGCGGGTAAAGCCTGCAAGGCTGTCGGTGCAGGAGGGCGCCAGCAGAATTTCTGCCCCTTGCTCCACCAGCGCGCGCGACAGCAACGGGAATTCGCTGTCATAGCAGATCACCACACCGATGCGGCCAAGATCGGTGTCAAAGGTGGTCAGACCTTGGCCCGCCACCACATCCCATGTCTCGCGCTCAAACCGCGTCATGATCTGCTTGTCCTGATGGCCGATGATGCCGGACGGGCCATAAAGCGTCGCCCGGTTGACCGGACGGGTTCCGGAAAACACCGGGCCGGACGCGCCAAGGATATGCACCCCATGCTGGGCTGCCAGCCCGATATGCGCGGCATCCACCGCAGGCTTCCAGCGGGCGACCTCATGCAAGGCCGCCTCAAGGTCTGCCGCCACGGCCCGCCCCCCAAGGCTGGCAAGCTCCATCGCGCCATATTCGGGAAAGGTCAGAAGATCCGCGCCTTTTGAGGCGGCGTCGGCCACCCAAGCCGCCAGATGCGTCGCGTAATCGTCGAAATGGGCAAATTCAGTCAGCGGATAGGCCGCAGCGGCAAGTTTCATCGTCACAGCGCCCGCATCCAGAACTGCAAAGGCTTCACGCTTTCCCCCGCATCCCCGACATCTTTCCACGCAAATTCGGCCAAAACACCCGGCAGTTTGGCATAGCCCCGCCCGGCCCAGAAGGCGTCATTGGTCCGATAGGTCGAGGGCCGCAAGGGATGGCTGCCCTCTCGCACCACCGAGCAAAAAGCGACATGGGTGCGGCCATGGGCGCGGGCATGGGCTTCGCGCAGATCAAAGAAGCGATGGCCCAGACCCTGTCCGCGATAGGCCGGCAGCAGCACCGATTCTGCCCCGTAAAGGATGCTGCCCGCCGGCAACCCGATCCGGGCCAGCGGGGCGGCAAACCCCTCGGCATGGTCTTCCATGAAGGTCGAGGTCGAGGCCCCGACCAGCATCCCGGCATCAAAGGCGCCGACCAGAAGCGCGCCCTCGTTGTCGCGGTACGTCTTCAGATACTCGCGCTCATACTCCAACGTGCCGTCGTACAAATAAGGCCAGTCCCGGAACACCGCGATGCGCAGGCGTGCCACATCGTCCAGATGGGCTTCCAGCTCTTCCCCGGTCAGGGTGCGGACCTCAACCATGGGACGCCGGGACGTTCTGAACCTGCCGAATCCAGTCGTTCAGGTTGTAATAGGTGGTCACACGGGTGATCTTGCCATCTTTCAGGGTGAAGAACCCGCCCGCTGGCAGAACATAGTGCTGGCCATGCGCTTCGGGCAGGCCGGGATCGGTTTTCAGATATTGGCCATGCACCACAAATTCGGCCGCCCCGCGCGTGCCATCTGCGTTGGCCATGATGACCATGTCCTTCAGCGCCTCCTTATAGGTCGCTGACATATGCGCGCAAAACTCCGCAAAGGCGTCTTTGCCCAACCGCGTTGCGCCCTCATTCACATGATGGGCGAAATCGTCATGCAGCGTCTCCAGCATGCCGGCAATCTGCCCTGTATTGAAGGCGGCGTAATAGGCGGCAATGGTGGCTTCGGCGGTGGTGCGGCTCATACGGTCCTCCTGTCATTGGCCGCATGATTGCCATGGGCCGGGGCAGGGGCCAAGCCGGAAAGGCCGTATGAGCGCGCAAAACCGACATCAGGGACAATGTTCCTTTGGCCCTCAATGTGGCGCAAATATCCCACGGGGGACGCGGGACTGGCATCGCCAGCCCCGCGTGGGGAGCACCCTATCGCCGTTTCACCCCAGAGCAGCCTTGACCGTGACAGCCATCGGCGTCGTCGGGCGGCCGATCAAGCGCGATAATGTGCGGCTGTCATCAAACAGCGCCCCTTTCGAGGCCTGAACATCGCTGTCGGCCAAGGCCTTGGCAAAGCCTTCGGGCAGGCCAAAACCCACCAACATTGCGGCATAATCAGCCTCAGGCAGGCTCGCATAGCCAATGGTCTTGCCGCTTTGACGGGACACCTCGGCGGCCATGTCGGCCAACCGGTAAGCTTCATCGCCTGCCAATTCGTAAACCTTGCCTTGATGCGTCTTGTCCTGCGCGACGACAGCAATCGCTTCGGCAAAATCGGCGCGGCTCGCGGTCGACACCAGACCTTCGCCCACAGCCCCCGCCATCGCACCATGGGCCAGCGCCGCGCCCAGGCTGTCGGTGTAGTTTTCCGTATACCAACCGTTGCGCAAAATGGTGTGCGGCAGGCCAGAACTCTTCAGCGCCTCTTCCGTCTCGGCATGGGCCGCGACCAAAATCATCGGGCTTTTCTCACCCTTCAGGATCGAAGTGTAGATCACATGGCCCACGCCTGCCGCCTTGGCTGCGGCGATCACGGCCTTGTGCTGGCCAGCGCGGTCATTGAAATCATTGGATGAAATCAACACCAACGTCTCGACCCCCTGCAAGGCGGCGGTGTCTGGGGCAAAATAGTCAAAGCCGCGCACCTCTACCCCAAGATCGGCGGCCTTTTCCGGGCTGCGGGCCAAAGCAATTGGCGCGGCTCCGCGCGTCTTCAGGGCGGCGATGGCAAGACGGCCCAGTTGGCCGGTGGCTCCGGTGACGGCGATGGTCATGACAGTTCTCCTGTAAAAGGTTGACGGGGCACAGATACGCCATTACTTCTGAAAAGGAAGTACGCACGATTTTGTAAGTATAACGCAGAGGCGCACATGACCACCCAAGCGGACGCACAGGCGCTTTACGACCAGTGGCGCGATGCCGATGTGATGGCGCCCGATTGCCCGTCGCGGCGCGTGTTGCAGCATCTGACCAGCCGGTGGGGGGCGTTGGTCATGGTGGCGCTGGCCATGGCCCCCAACCGGTTTTCCGGCCTGCGCCGTCAGGTGCGCGGGATTTCCGAACGCATGCTGGCGCAAACCCTGCAGGAATTGGAGGCCGATGGTTTTGTGCTGCGCACCGCCCATGCCGTGGTGCCGCCGCATGTCGATTATGAATTGACGCCTCTGGGACAAGAGGCTGCGGCGCATCTGGTGCCGCTTATCCGCTGGATCGAAGGCGCGCTGCCGCGGGTCTTGGCGGTCTCGCGGCGCGAAGCCGCGGAATAGGGTCAGCTGAACGCCGGGCCAAAGCGCTCGATCAGGCGAGCCGCGATCTGGTCGCGCACTTGGCGATAGGCGGCCAGCTTGGCCTCGCGGTTATCATTGCCAAGGGCAGTCGGGTCGATGATCGGCCAGAACTCCACCGTGACATGGCTGGTTTTCGTCAGATCCAGCGCCAGTTTCTGGCTGGCCGGCGTCAGGGCAACGATCAGATCATACTGCCCCAGATCATCGCCCAGATCTTGCATCTCCTCAAACGAGCGGGAGCGGTGGCGCGACAATTCGATGCCCATTTCGGCGCAGACCGCGACGGAAAAGCCGTCGATCTCCATATCATTTTTGACGCCCGCCGACTGCACATAGGCGCGTTGGCCGTAGAATTTCTTCATCAACCCCTCCGCCATGGGAGAGCGCACGGCGTTGTGGTCGCAGCAAAACAGCACGGCTTGCGGGAAGTCGGCCACTCTTACCCCCAATGCAGCACACAGATCAGGGTGAACAGCCGCCGCGCGGTGTTGGTGTCAACGCAGGCCTTGCCCTCTAGCCGATCTTGCAGAACCGAGGCGCCTTCGTTGTGGATCCCGCGCCGGGCCATGTCGATGGCTTCGATCTGGCTGGGGGGCAGCCGCTTTACCGCGTCGAAATAAGACTCACAAATCTGGAAGTAGTCTTTCACCACCTGCCGGAACGGGCCAAGCGACAGGTGGAACGCGCCCACCGGCGTTTCGTCCTCGGTCGCGATGGAAAACACCAACCGGCCTTCGCGGATCGCCAGACCCAACCGATAGGGCCCCGGCGGAATATCGCGCCCCTCGCGCGTGGGTAGGCCAAAGGAGTTCTCTTCCAGAAGATCGAAGATCGCAACTTTGCGTTCCTGTTCGATTTCGGGCGTCGGCCGCACCAGCCCGCGCTCGTCAATCTCGATGTGGCAAATACGGTTTGTCATCGGGGCCTTCCACAGAACTGGCCCCCGTGATGCCCGAGCAGCCCCACTCTTTCAAGAGGTAAGGGCGCCCTCGGGGTGCGGGGGCTGCGCGGCCAGCCTCAGGATTGCCACAATTGACGAGTGGTGTTTGGCTTAATTCCAGACCAGCGGATCAGACCCGGCTATCGACTGCACCCGATAGCCCGAGGCGGCGAGCTTGCGGATGCTGGTCGTCAGGTTGTCCAGCACATAGTCACCGTCATTCGTCCGCACGACCAGCAGCGCATGGCCTTCGCCCGCGGCGGTTTTGACATAGGCGACGCGCAGCGCGCTGGGGGGGAAACCTTTGGCAATCAACGCTTGCCGTTTTGCCAGAACATAATCCTCGCAATCGCCAGATTTGGCACCGACCGTCCAAACATCGCCGCCGCCGTCGGCTTTTGGTCGGATGGCACGATTTACAGCGCGATTGACCGTATCCAGCTGTTTTAAGGTGCTGCGCCCCGCATTGACCGAACTTGCCCCGCCGCCCTGACACTGTTCCGGCTGTTGCAAGCACAGGATTTGATACCCGAGCGGGGGGGCAGTTCCCCGCTCTCTGGCGGCAACGGGGCTTGACACCAAAAGGGCGAGGAAAATTGCGGTGGCCGCAATCGCCGATTGTGCGCGGTTTGTTTCAAGATCAACTTTGAACACGGGCTTCGATCCCCCAATTGTTTCAAAGACTTGCGCGGGCAAGCTTTCCAATTGGTGTACGAATCGCATGAAACTTGGGCTTTTCCGCGACCCGCTGGCGATGCTCCAGTGTCGATTTGGGCGCGGCTTGCCACAATTGGGGCGAAGTCATTGATGCGCTTAGCTGTGAATAAGGCAAATTTCACAGGTACTTATCGGTAAAAACATATTTTGGCCTCGGTTGCGTCAAAAATATGGAAAAAATAAGGCAAAGAGAGTATCGTAAGAGCGTAAAGGGCCCTCGTTCGATATTTCGGGGCCCGTGTGTGGTTGTTTCCGTATTTCGATCAATTCATAGAATGGGGGGCTGCAGATGCATTCTCGTACAATTGCGCATGTCATGTGCTTTGCAATGTTCACATTTGGCGCGGCTGGTGGGCCAGCTTGGTCATTTAGCTCCGATGGCAATTTGACGGCCTCGTGTCAGGCCGGCAGCTGTCAGCCGAGCCTCGATGCCTTTGCCAAATCGGTTCCGCCGGGGCGTCAGCGCGACCGGATCTTGGTGGACGTTGCCATTACTTTGGCCAAATCGGCCCAAGGTACCGAAGTTTCGCTGCAGCAATGCGGCGCAACGCAATCGGCAATCCTTGCCATTTCCGGCAAGGTTTCGGCGGCAAAGACGCGTCGTCAGCTGGAAACCTTGGCAGATTCTGTCTGCACGGGCGCCGTGACGGCCAGCATCAGCGTCCCGACTGGCTCACGCGGTGATCGCCTCGCCAGCGCAGGTGGCGGCTCGGATGATGGTGAGACCGGCGGCGGCGATACCGGTGGCGGTTCGGGTGAAGAAACCGGCGGCGGCACTGGTGGAGAAATCGGCGGCGGTGGCGACACCGGCGGCGGCGGTGATACCGGCGGCGGTGACGATGACACCGGCGGTGATGGCGATACCGGCGGTGACGATGATCATGGCACTGGTGGTGATCACGGAGACCACGGTGGCAATCATGGCGGTGGTCACCATGGCCATGGCCACGGCGATGGTCACGACCATGACCACGGTGATGACGACGACGACGATGGCCACTGGGGCAATGGCGGTGGCCATGGCCACGGGACCGGCGGCGATCACGGCGAAGGTGGGCATGGCGGCCATGGCGGTAATGGCACCGGCGGTGACCATGGCGACGATGACGACGATCATGATGGCGGCGATGGTGGCCATGACGGTGGTGACGACGGCGACGACCATGATGGCGGCGACGGTGGCCATGACGGTGGTGACGACGGCGACGACCATGATGGCGGCGACGGTGGCCATGACGGTGGTGACGACGGCGACGACCATGATGGCGGCGACGGTGGCCATGACGGTGGTGACGACGGCGACGACCATGATGGCGGCGACGGCGGCCATGACGGTGGTGACG
>Ga0255092_1000089_pt1 | contig 45726 bp, 44 predicted proteins | sample Colum_Yuk_RepC_8_2_FD_188454 | JGI IMG/M metagenome (GOLD analysis project Ga0255092, IMG submission 188454) | Freshwater microbial communities from Columbia River, Oregon, United States - Colum_Yuk_RepC_8d | ecosystem: Environmental > Aquatic > Freshwater > River | place: USA: Oregon...
CTGGCGCAGGTCTTTGTGCGCAAGCTTGTTATCAGCGAAAACACCTCTGCCATCGTGTTCTGGTTTTCGCTGACTGCCACGGTGCTGTCCTTGGCCACCATTCCCTTCGGCTGGGTGATCCCCACCCTGCGCGAGGCGGTGGTCCTGATCGGGGCCGGGCTGTTGGGCGGGGTGGGGCAGATTCTGCTGACGTCCAGTTACCGCGAGGCGGACGCCTCTTTGGTTGCGCCGTTCGACTATGCCTCGATGATCTTCGCGCTTTTGATCGGGTATTTCGTCTTTGCCGAAGTGCCGACATGGACGATGCTGGGCGGGGCGGCGCTGGTCATATCTGCGGGTATTCTCATCATCTGGCGTGAACGGCGGTTGGGGTTGGAGCGGTCAAGGGGCCGCAAGGCGATGACCCCGCAGGGTTAAGCCGGAAAATCTTTGGGAATCTGGCCTGACCCATCGGTGCAAACTGGATTTGACAAGGCCAGGAAACAGGCGCAAGTCTTGGGAAAGCAGGCCCTTTTCACCCCCCAGATCCCGATCCGATGTTCCAACTGTACCTCCCCATCGCCGAGGTCTCGGTCAACGCCATCCTTCTTTTGGGGATTGGCGGCATTGTTGGTTTTTTGTCGGGCATGTTCGGGGTTGGCGGCGGCTTTCTGATAACGCCGTTCCTGCTGTTCATCGGGGTGCCCCCCGGCATTGCGGTGGCCACCGGGGCCAATCAGGTGGTGGCCTCGTCGATTTCGGGGGTGCTGGCACAGCTGAAACGCAAGGCTGTCGATTTCCGCATGGGTCTGGTGCTGATGGTCGGCGGTCTGCTCGGGTCTTGGTCAGGCGTGCAGGTGTTTTCCTATATGTCCTCTCTGGGGCAGGTCGATCTGTTCGTGCAGCTGTCCTATGTGCTGTTTTTGGGCCTGATCGGCGCGATGATGTTTGCCGAAAGCGCCCGCGCCCTGCTGCGCGCGCGGCGGCATGGCGGAGCTGCCCCGGTGCGGCGCGCCCATATTCATACTTGGGTGCATGGCTTGCCCTTCAAGATGAAGTTCCGCGCTTCGGGCCTATATATTTCGGTGCTGCCACCTTTGGGCGTTGGTGCGCTGGTGGGCTTTTTGGCAGGTATCATGGGGGTGGGCGGCGGATTCATTCTGGTTCCGGCGATGATCTACATCCTTGGCATGCCGACCAAGGTGGTGATCGGAACCTCGCTGTTTCAGATCATCTTCGTCACTGGTTTCACCACGGTTGTGCATGCGGTCAACAGCCATACCGTCGACATGATGCTGGCACTTTTGCTGATTGCGGGCGGCGTGGTTGGCGCGCAGATCGGCACGCTTGTCGGCGTCAAACTGCGGGCAGAGCAACTGCGCATCCTGCTGGCCGTCATGGTTCTGGCGGTCGCGATCAAGATTGCCTTTGATCTGCTGTTGCAACCAACCGAACTGTATTCCGTTGCGCCCTTGGTGTTGCCATGATCCGCGCGGTCCTGCTGGCTCTTTTGCTGCCCACTGCCGTTCTGGCCGAGGGCGAGGAAATTGTCTCGGGCCTGTCGCAGAACCGTGTGGAGATTACCGCGAACTTCGACGGGTCTGAGATCCTGATCTATGGCGCTGTTAAACGCGAGGCACCGGCCCCGACCGGCGCGCCGCTGCAAGTCATCATCACGGTTGAAGGCCCCTCGACCCCGCTGGTGATCCGCCGCAAGGAACGTCGGGCTGGAATCTGGGTGAACACCTCGTCGATCATGGTGGATGCAGCGCCATCGTTCTATGCGGTTTCCACGACGGGGCCGATCGACAAGATCCTGTCCGGCACGGATGATCTGCGCTTCAAGATCACTTTGCCACATGCCATCCGCGCCGTCGGCTCCGCCTCCGAGGCAACTGGGTCGAAAGAGTTTATCGACGCGCTGGAGCGGATCCGCAGTGCGGATCAAAGCTATCGCTTGCTGGAAAACCGGGTTCAATTGGTCGATGAAACCCTGTTTCGCACCGATGTCGCCCTGCCGGCCAACCTGACCGAAGGCAATTACATGGTGCGCATGTTCATCATGCGGGGTGGTCGGGTGATCGACAGCATGGAGCGGGTCATCGGCGTGCGTAAGACTGGGTTGGAGCGGACACTTTACATCATGGCCCATCAGCAACCCTTGCTTTACGGGGTGATCTCGCTGGCGCTCGCGGCGGTGGCGGGTTGGGCGGCCTCGGCGGGCTTCCGTCTGTTGCGGCGTTAAGCCTGCCCGATCACCCGCGGATAGGCCCGCCACATGGTCAGCCCCCGTGTCGCGTTCAGCACCATCAAAGCCGCCCAAAGCCCGTGATTGCCCAGCAGCGGGATCAGCACGACAAGGGCAGCGGCATAGACCGCGACCGATATCGCCATGGCCCGCAGCATGGCGCGGGTTTGCAGGGCACCAATGAAAATGCCATCGAAGATCCAGCTTGCCACCCCGATCAGCGGCGCAAGGGCCAGCCAAGGCAGAAAGTGACGCGCATCCAGCCGAACCTCGGGCGCGGTGGTCATCAGATCAATGATCGCCCCACCCACCGCGGCGTAGATCAGCGCCAAGATGGCCGCCCCGCCAAAGCCCCATTGCATCGCAATGCGCGCTGCGCGGCGGACATCGGTCATGGCGCGCGCACCGATGGCTTGCCCGACAAGCGTTTCGGCCGCGATGGCAAAACCATCCAGCGCATAGGCCGTGATTTCCAAAAACTGCATCAGGATCTGATTGGCCGCCAGTGTCACATCTCCAAACCGCGCGCCCAGAAAGACAAAGCTGGTGAACGACAGTTGCAACAGGATCGTGCGGCCCATGATGTCGCGGCTGGCGGTGAACATGCGCGACAGCGCAGCGCGGTCAGAAAGCCGCGCCATCCCCGCCCGCAAGACCGCCGGGGCTAGCGCATCGCGCGCAAGCCACAACGCCAGAAGAAGGCCCGTCATTTCGGCGATCAGTGTAGCGACCGCGACACCTTCGATCCCCCAGCCAAGACCCAAGACAACCCATAGCGCCAAAAGGATGTTCAACCCGTTTTGCCACAGTTGCAGCACCAGAACGCCCTTGGTCCGCTCGACCCCGATCAACCAACCAGTCAGCGCATAAAGCGCAATGGTGGCAGGTGCGCCCCAGATGCGGATGGCAAGATAGGTCTTGGCCAGCAGTTCCACCTCGGCGCTGGCGGGGGCGATGGCAAAGGCGGCGGCAAAGAGGGGCGCTTGCAGCAGGATCAGCGCCGCCCCAGCCAGCAGGGCGACCATCAGCGCACGCAGCAACACCGCAGAGCGTTCGGCCGCATCCCGCGCGCCTTCGGCCTGTGCCGCAAGGCCCGAGGTCGACATACGCAGAAAGCCGAATGCCCAATAAAGCGTGGCCAGCACCACCGCGCCCATACCCACCGCACCCAAAGGGGCGGCTTGGCCAAGCTGGCCTATGACGGCGGTATCCACCGCCCCCAAAAGCGGCACCGTGGCATTGGACAGCACAACCGGCACCGCGATGCGTGCCACGCGGGCATGGGTGATCGCGGGGGTCATCAAGGGGGTCATGGGGCCTCTGGCATCAGAAAGTGGACGACGGCGCTGGCAAAGGGCTTGTCGCGGGCGTCTTGCCAGCTTTCGACATGGACACTGGCATAGCGCCGACCAGACCGGTTGATCCTCGCCGTGGCAAAGCAATCCTTTGCCTGACCGGCCCGCAGATAATCCACGGTAAAATCGATGGTTTTTGGCAGGGGCGGCAGATGGCCCGGCGTCACCGCGTCAGGGTTCATCCGGCCGGCTGACAGATCTTCCCAAAGCGTTGACCAGCTTAACTCGATAATTGCGGCCACCTCCAGAAACGCCGCCGTCACCCCGCCATGCAGCGCCGGGATCACGGGGTTGCCAATCAGCATCGGCTGAAATGGCAGATGGGCGGTGATCTCATCACCCTGCCGATCAAACCGGATCCCCAGAAAACGGATGTAAGGCACAGCCCCCACCAGCCAAGCCAAAGCCTCATCGCGGTTTTGATAGGCGCTCATGGCTTTGCCCCCACGGGAACAGAGGCCGGACGGTCAAGCGTGAAGGCCCCGGTCCCCATGGCCACCGGGCGGCTTTCATCCTCATCCGTCGCGATGACCCGGATAAAGGCGACCGAGCGGGTGACATGATGGCATTCCGCCCGTGCCGTGATGGCTTGGCCGGGGGTCGCAGGGCGAAAATAATCAATCCGCAAATCAAGCGTCGCCGTCGAGGTCGGGGCGGCCGGATGGCACATGACCGACGCCCCCGATGCCGTATCCATCAGGGCCGAAATCGCCCCGCCATGCAGCACACCCGTTGCCGGGTCGCCGACCAGCCGAGGATCGTAGGGCATGGTGATGGTCGCATGGCCGTTTTCCAGCCGGGTGATCTCCAGCCCCAATTCTCGTGCATGGGGCAGGGCGGCCATGAATTGGCGGGCAAAGGGCAGGGGATCTGGCTTTTCGGGGGGCATGGGCAGGTCTTTCGCTTCTGCGGCTATCCTTTCCCGCCCCTGCCGCCTGCGCAACCCCTGACGATGGAAATCCCATTGCGCCGTTCTTGCGCGGGAGCCGGCTTTGCTTCTAGGTATAGTCCACAGGAGAGGCCCATGACCGACACCCGCCTGAGCTTCAAGGAAATGTGCGCCATGTTCGAGGTGACGCCCCGAACCCTGCGCTATTACGAGTACATCGAACTTCTTGCCCCGGAAAAAGAGGGCCGCGCCCGGTTTTATGGCGCACGCGAAGTGGCGCGAATGAAGCTGATTTTGCGCGGACGGCGATTTGGATTTTCTCTGGAAGAAATCCGGCAATGGTTGCTCATCTACGGCAAGACGGGTGAAAAACAGCAATTGCAACAATGGATTGACCTTGCAGACCGCCAATTGGTCGCGCTGGAAAAGCAACGGGCCGAGTTGGAGGCCGCCATGGATGACCTGAAATCGTTGCGCGCAACGGCGGCTGCGGAAATCTCCAAAGGCTAAGGGCGCGCCGGTCGCTTCGCCCGTCGGCTTTCGTGGCGAAAATCGCATAACTCATGGCGAAAACGGAACGGGTTTTCGCCGGGCTTCTCGTAAGGTCAGATCAGAACAGGAGGGTTGCCCATGCGCTATTCAGGCTTTCGCGTCATTGCTGAGGCATTGACCGGGCACAAAGGGTGGAAGCCCGTCTGGCGCGACCCGGCGCCCAAGGCCGACTATGATTACATCATCGTTGGCGGCGGCGGGCATGGGCTGGCGACGGCCTATTATCTGGCCAAGGAATTCAAGCAGGCGCGCATTGCCGTTGTGGAAAAAGGCTATCTCGGTAGCGGGAACGTCGGGCGGAACACCACGATCATCCGCTCCAACTATCTTCTCGATGGCAACGAGCCGTTTTATGAATTCTCGTTGAAACTGTGGGAAGGGTTGGAGCAGGACTTCAACTATAACGCCATGGTGTCGCAGCGCGGGATCATAAACCTGATCCATACCGATGCGCAGCGCGATGCCTTCACCCGGCGCGGCAACGGCATGATCCTGAACGGCGCGGATGCGGAACTTTTGAGCCGCGATCAGGTTCGGGCCATGTATCCGTTCCTGAATTTCGACAACGCCCGCTTCCCGATCAAGGGCGCCCTGATGCAGCGCCGCGGCGGTACGGTGCGCCACGATGCGGTGGCGTGGGGCTATGCGCGCGGGGCCGATCTGCGCGGCGTCGATCTGATTCAGAACTGCGAAGTGACGGGGATGCGGATTGAAAATGGCCGCATCAAAGGGGTGGAAACCACCCGCGGCTTTATTGGTGCCAAGAAGGTTGGCGTTGCCGTCGCCGGATCGTCGTCCAAGGTGATGGCCCATGCGGGTATGCGTCTGCCGATTGAAAGCCATGTCTTGCAGGCCTTTGTGTCCGAGGGGCTGAAGCCCTTTATCGACGGGGTGATGACCTTTGGCGCGGGGCATTTCTATGTCAGCCAATCCGACAAGGGCGGCTTGGTCTTTGGTGGCGACATTGATGGCTACAACTCCTATGCCCAACGCGGCAACCTGCCGGTGATCGAAGACGTGGCCGAAGGTGGCATGGCCTTGATGCCCGCGATTGGCAGGGCGCGTCTGTTGCGCACTTGGGGCGGGATCATGGACATGTCGATGGATGGCAGCCCGATCATCGACAAGACCGGGGTCGAGGGTCTCTATTTCAACGGCGGCTGGTGCTATGGCGGGTTCAAGGCAACGCCTGCCTCTGGCTGGTGTTTCGCGCATCTTCTGGCCAAGGACGAACCGCACAAGACCGCCACGGCCTACCGGTTTGATCGCTTCCTCAAGGGGTTGATGATCGACGAAAAGGGCCAAGGCGCCCAGCCGAACCTGCACTAGGAGCAAGACATGATTATCAATCATCCGATCCTGGGGCCGCGTGACGCGCAGGAATTCGTCTATCTCGGCGATGCCAACCTCATCAACCGCCCTGACGGCACGACGGCCGGGATCGAGGCGTTTCACGACTATCTTTACAACCGCGACAACCCGGCGGGAGAGCATCGTGAGCTGTGGTATCACGAGCAGGGCGATCGGTCTTGGCTGGTGGTGACGCGCAACACCGTGACCCATGAAATCACCAAGGTGGAACTGGCCCGCGATGTGGCCAAGGCGCAGGGGCGTTCGAAATGAGCCAGTCCAATCGTATTTCCGGCGGCCAGATTGACCGCTCCAAGACGTTCCGCTTCAGCTTTGATGGGCATGTCTATACCGGCCACCCCGGTGACACGTTGGCCTCGGCCTTGCTGGCCAATGGCGTGCGGTTGATGGGGCGCAGCTTCAAATACCACCGTCCGCGCGGGCCGATCTCGGCCGGGTCGGAAGAGCCGAACGCGCTGGTGCAGTTGCGCTCGGGTGCGCGGCAGGAACCGAACACCCGGGCCACGGTGGCCGAGTTGTTCGACGGGTTGGAGGCGACCAGCCAGAACGCTTGGCCCAGCCTGAAGCTGGACGCCATGGCGGTCAATGACCGGCTGAACACGTTTTTCACCGCCGGGTTCTATTACAAGACCTTCATGTGGCCGGCGGCCTTTTGGGAAAAGGTCTATGAGCCGATCATCCGCCGCGCTGCGGGCTTGGGCAGCCTGACCAAAGAGGAAGACCCGGACGAATATGACAAGGGGTTCGCCCATTGCGATCTGTTGGTGATCGGCGCCGGGCCTGCCGGTCTGATGGCGGCTTTGACGGCGGGCCGTGCGGGCGCGCGGGTGATCCTTGCCGACGAAGATTTCCGTATGGGCGGTCGGCTGAACGCCGAGAGCTTTGAGGTCGGCGGTCAGGCCGGGGCCGATTGGGCGGCAGCGGCGGTGGCAGAACTTGCCAGCCTGCCGAATGTGCGCCTGATGAACCGCACCACGATTGTCGGGGCCTTTGACCACGGGATTTATTCCGCGGTCGAACGGGTGTCGGATCACCTCGCGGTGCCTGCAGCGGGCAAGCCGCGTCAGACACTATGGCGCATTTATTCCAAGCGGGCGATCTTGGCGGGTGGGGCGACCGAACGCCCGATCGCGTTCGAGAACAATGACCGGCCCGGCGTGATGCTGGCGGGGGCGTTGCGGGCCTATGGCAACCGCTGGGGCGTTGCTGCGGGCGACCGGGTGACAGTGTTCACCAACAACGATGACGGTTTGCGCACGGCGCGCGACCTGCAGGCCAAAGGCGTGGATGTCGCGGCGGTGATCGACAGCCGCACGGGCGGCGAACTCTTGCCCGGTATCCGGCATCTGCAGGGCGCGCAGGTTGTGGATTCTTCGGGCCGTCTGGGCCTGAAATCCATCACGGTGCGGACGGCCAATGGCAAGACCGAGACCATCGCCTGCACGGCGCTGGGCGTGTCAGGTGGCTGGAACCCGAACGTCAACATCACCTCGCATCACCGGTCTCGCCCCGAATGGCGCGAGGATATTGCGGCTTTTGTGCCGGGCGCTGGCGGGCCTGCCAATCTGGTGGCCGCGGGGGCTGCGGGGGGCAATATGTCGACCCACGGCGCGCTGGCCAGTGGTCAGGCGCAGGCGTTGGCCGCATTGGAAAGCCTTGGCATCAGCGCCACGGCGGGCGATCTGCCACGCGCCGAAGATGCGCCAATTGCCATCAGCCCGCTGTGGTATGTGCATGAGGGCAAAGGCCGGGCATGGATCGACCCGCAGAACGATGTGACGGTCAAAGACGTGAAGCTGGCCCATAAGGAAAACTTCACCAGCGTGGAGCATCTGAAACGCTATACCACGTTGGGCATGGCGACCGATCAGGGCAAGACCGGGAACGTCCTGGGCCTTGCGGTGATGGCGGAGTTGACGGGCCAATCCATTCCCGCCACCGGGACCACGATCTACCGTCCGCCCTATACGCCCGTTGCCATGGGTACGCTGGCGGGGCGGTCGCGTGGCAAGGAATTCAAACCCTTCCGCCTGACGCCTTCGCATAAATGGGCCAGTGAACAGGGCGGGATTTTTGTCGAGGTCGGCAACTGGTTGCGCCTGCAATGGTTGCCAAAACCGGGCGAGACGACTTGGCGTGAATCTGTGGACCGCGAGGTTCTGGCGACGCGCAAATCCGTGGGCATTTGTGACGTGACCACCCTTGGAAAAATCGACATTCAGGGCACCGATGCCGGGGCGTTTTTGGATCGCGTTTACTCCAACACCTTCTCGACGCTGGCCGTGGGCAAGTGCCGCTACGGTTTGATGCTGCGCGAAGATGGCATGGTGTTTGACGATGGCACCACGGCGCGGATGGGCGAGCATGAATATGTCATGACCACCACCACGGCGAATGCTGTCACGGTGTTCCGACATCTGGAATACTGCCGTCAGTGCCTGTGGCCGGATATGGATGTGCAACTGATCTCGACCACCGAGGCATGGGCGCAATTCTCGGTCGCTGGGCCCAATGCGCGCAAAGTGCTGCAAAAGATTGTCGATCAGGACATTTCCGACGCCGCATTCCCCTATATGGGGGCTGGCAATATCACCATTCAGGGTCAGCGCGGGCGGTTGTTCCGCATCTCCTTCTCGGGGGAGTTGGCCTATGAAATCGCGGTTCCGACGCGCTATGGCGATGCCTTGATCCGCAAGCTGGTGGCCGCGGGGGCTGAGTTCGATGCCGTGGTTTACGGCACCGAGGCCTTGGGCGTGATGCGGATCGAAAAGGGCCATGTCGCGGGTGGGGAGCTAAATGGCCAATCCACTGCGCTGAACATGGGTCTTGGCAAGATGGTGTCGAAGAAGAAAGACTCCATCGGCATGGTGCTAAGCCAGCGTGAGGGGATGAACCGCGACGATGGCTATCGGTTGGTCGGGGTGAAACCCGTCGATCCAAAGGCGTCAATTTCGGCGGGCAGCCACTTCATGGAAATCGGCGCGCCGGTGGAATTGGCGTCGGATGGCGGCTGGCTGACCTCAAAGGTCTATAGCCCGCATCTGCGGTCAGACATCGCGCTGGGCTATCTGAAAGCGGGAGATCAAAAGATCGGTCGCCGGATGCGCGCGGTGAACTTCCTGACCAAGACTGACACCGAGGTTGAAATCGTCAGCCCGCATTTCTTTGATCCTGAGGGAGAGCGTCTTCGTGGCTAATCAATGGAACGCCCTGACCGCCTTGGGGCATGACACGGCGGAAGTGGTGCAGATCGGTCCGTACCGGATTGCGGAACGGTTTGATGTGGCTTTGGCGTCCCTTGCCATGCGGCGGGGGCAGGACAAGGCCTTTGCTGCGGCGGCAAAAAAGGCCGGGGTGCCTTTGCCGGGCGCATCCACCCACGAGGCGGGAAAGGTCTTTGGCGCGTTTTGGGCCACGCCTGAGATGTGGTTTGTCGAGGCCGATTTCGCCACGCATGAAGATATCGTTGCGGCGCTGAAACCCGCCTTTGGTGAAGCCGCCTCGATCACCGAGCAGACCGACGCTTGGGTGCGGTTCGATGTGTCGGGCGAGGGGCTGGTGGCGGTGTTCGAGCGGCTTTCGAACCTTGATCTGGCAACCTTGCCCGATGGTTTTGCCAGCCGCACGGTGATGGAGCATCTGGGCGTTTATCTGATCCGCCATTCGGCCACATCGGTCACACTTTATGGTCCGCGCTCGTCGGCCCAAGGGTTGCTGCATGCGTTGGAAGTGACTGCGAAATCAGTGATCTGACCCGCTTCAGCCCTGCCGGATCACCAGATCGGCGGGGCGTGAACCTTGGCTGACGCGACGAATGTTCGGCATGTCATTGCCGTCGATCCAAGCCCGCGCTTCGGCAGGTGTTTTGCCATAATGCGCCCAGCGGTCCAGCAGGCGGCGGTCCAGTTCCGTCTCGGGGACGTCGATCCAGATCGTCAGGTCAAAAAGTGGCGCAAGCTCGGGCCAAGGGGCTTCGTTCAGCAAAAGATAATTGCCTTCGACGATCAGGATGCGGTCATCCGGCCCGATAATATCGGCGCCAGCCCGACTGATTTCGAGATCACGATCAAAGAGGGGAATGGCCACCTCCTCCTCAACCCGCAGGCGGGTCAGCAGATGGCGAAACCCCTGCACATCAAAGGTATCCGGGGCACCTTTACGATCACGGGCGTTGCGGGCAATCAGCACGGCATCGTCATAATGAAAGCCGTCCATCGGCACGGCCTTTGCGCCCTTGCCAAGAGCCGCGACCAATTCAGCGGCAAGCGTGGATTTGCCCGCACCGGGGGGGCCGGCAAGGGCGGCGAGGAACCGCCCTTTGCCTTGGGCTTTCGCCCGTATGGTCTTTGCCAGATCGGCAGGCGTCATGCCGCTTCCGTCACGCCGTCGGGCAGTTTTGCGCCGGTCATGAAGGCAACTGCGTCAGACATCGAATAATCCTGCGGGCGGATCACGCACAGGCGACGGCCAAGGCGGTGGATGTGGATGCGGTCGGCCACTTCGAACACATGCGGCATGTTGTGGCTGATAAGGATGATCGGAATGCCGCGGGCGCGCACATCGCGGATCAGTTCCAGCACGCGACGGGATTCCTTCACGCCCAAGGCGGCGGTCGGTTCGTCCAAGATCACCACCTTTGACCCAAAGGCGGCGGCGCGGGCCACGGCCACACCCTGACGCTGGCCGCCCGACAGGGTTTCCACCGCTTGGGAAATATCCTGAATGGTCATCAGGCCGAGTTCGGACAGCTTCTGACGCGCAAAAGCCTCCATCCGCGGGCGGTCCATCTGGCGGAACACCTGCCCCATGATGCCGGGCTTGCGCCATTCGCGGCCCAGAAACATGTTGTCGGCAATCGACAGCGCCGGGGACATGGCAAGGTTCTGATAGACCGTCTCGATCCCCATGGCGCGGGCATCGTCGGGGCTGCGGAAGTTCACCGGCTTGCCGTCCAGAAGGATTTCGCCGTGGTCGGGGCTAACGGCCCCCGACAGCGCCTTGATGAGGGTCGATTTGCCCGCACCGTTGTCACCGATCACCGCGCAAATCTCACCCGGCATCAGATCGAAATCGGCCCCGTTCATGGCAACAACCGTGCCATAGCGCTTCATCAGGCCTCGCGCTTCGAGGATGGGTTTTACAGCGGTCATTGCGAAGCCCTCCGCAGCCATTGATCCAGTGCAACCGCGACGATGACAAGGCATCCGGCTGCAAACATTTGCCAGTAATCGTCCACGCCAGCCAGCGACAGGCCGGTGTTGAAGACGCCCACGATAAAGGCCCCGAGGACAGAGCCGATGATCGACCCCCGCCCGCCGAACAGCGAGGTGCCGCCGATCACCACGGCGGTGATGGACCCAAGGTTCACTGTGTCAAAGGCGATGGGCGACACCGACCCCACCCGGCCAATCGCGATCCAGGCAGCGAAGCCACAGATCAGACCGGCGACGGTATAGACCGAAATCAGCGTGCGGGTGACGTTGATGCCCGACAGCATCGCCGCATCCGGATCGTCGCCGATGGCATGCACATGGCGGCCCCAAGCGGTGTGGTTCAACACATACCACAGCACAGCCGCCAACAGGATCAGCATGATGCCGCCAAAAGACAGCGAGGCGCCGCCGAAGTTGATCCCCTGCCCGAACCACAACAGGCTTGGGGCATTGGCCTCGATATCGGCGTTGCGAATGGATTCGGACTGCGAATACCACAGCTTCAGCGCGTTGAAGATCGACAGCGTGCCAAGGGTCACGATGAACGGCGGCAGCTTGATCTTGGCGACCAGCACGCCGTTGACCAGCCCCATCAAACCGCCAAAGCCAAAGCCTACCAGCACGGCAAGCAGCACCGGCAGACCCGAGATGACGGCAAGATTGCCCATGATCAGAGAGGAGATCACCAAGATGGCACCAACCGACAGGTCAATGCCCGCGGTCAGGATCACCAGCGTCTGGGCCAGTGCCACAAAGCCGGTCACCGTGGTCTGTTTCAGCACCGTTGAAAGCGCACCCATGCCGAAAAAGCGCGGGGCCACGATGGAAAAGGCCAGGATCGAAATCAAAAGCACCAGCGCCGGGATCAGCGTCGGGTTCTTGCGCAACTGGGCGCGCAGAATATGGGACAGAGTTCTGTCATCCTTTTCAAAGCTCGCGACCGCCGTATCGGCTTTGGTCAACGTGGCTTCGAAATCGGAGATGGTCTTTGTGGGTGCGTCTTCTGCGCTCATCGCGGCGGTCTCCCCCCCTGTGAAAACAGGTCGTAATGACGGGGCGGACCCCATGACGTGATCCGCCTATGAAGAAGGGCGACAGTAACGCCGCCCTTCCGTTAATCAAGTCAGACGTGAGGGGCGATTAGCCCCAGCACAGCTCGGTGCCTTTGGTGCTGTCGATCGACTCGACGCCTTCAGCCGGCTTGTCGGTGACAAGGTTCACACCGGTGTTGAAGAACGACAGGCCTTCCGAGGCGACCGGCTTGGTGCCGTCCTTGGCGTAAGCGGCGATCGCTTCGATGCCTTTGCCTGCCATCAGCAGCGGATACTGCTGCGAGGTCGCGCCGATCACGCCCGACTTGACCGAAGCGATGCCGGGGCAGCCGCCGTCAACCGAAACGATCAGAGCCTGACCTTCTTTGCCTGCGGCTTTCAGCGCCTGGAAGGCACCTTCGGCAGCCGGTTCGTTGATGGTGTAAACCACATTGATGCCCGGCTCTTTGGCCAGCAGGGTTTCCATCGCGCGCAGACCGCCTTCGGGGTTTGCGTCCGACGATTCGTGGCCGACAACGCGGGCGTCGGTTTCCGAACCCATCACGGTCAGATCCGGCACTTCGATGCCGAAGCCGACGAGGAAGCCGGTGTCGCGGGCAACGTCAACCGAGATGTTGTCCTTGTTGATGTCGAGCATGGCGATCTTGGCGTTCGCAGCTTCGGCGCCCAACTGGGCAGCAGCCCATTTGCCGATGCGCAGACCAGCTTCGAAGTTGTCGGTCGCGAAGGTCATGTCTTGTGCTTCGGCATCAGCCAGCGGGGTGTCGAGCGCGATCACCAGAATGCCAGCAGCGCGGGCTTCTTTCAGCGCCGGGCCGACCGAGTCGTTCGAGGCGGTGATCAGGATGCCCTTGGCGCCAGCGGCCATGCAGTTTTCGATCGCGGTGATTTGCGGCGCAGCGTCGCCGTCTTTTTCACCGGCATAAGCCTGGAAGTCGAGGCCGGCAGCAGCTGCAGCAGCCTCAGCGCCTTCCTTCATTTTCACGAAGAAGGGGTTGGTGTTGTTCTTGGTGATCAGGCAAGCCAGATCGCCGGCCGAAGCGGAGCCCGCCATCAGCGCCAGAGCTGCCGCGCCCAACAAAGCGGTGGTCTTGAGTTTCATGTGGTGTTCCTCCCAAGGAATGAAGGGGATTTCCCCATTCAGATGCCGTCCGCCATGGTATCCTTCCCCCGGCGACATCGTGAAGATGACCTGATTCCCCTGCCTGCGTCAAGATAAATAAATCAGAGTGAATTATTATTGACAGGCGTCGGTCAAAGCCGCAGTCTTGGGGATCAAAAGACCCTTCCCAGATCGGGAATCGGGCGAAACTCAATGGGGCGACCAATATGCTGATCGGGATTTCCCCGCTTTTGGGACCGGACCTGCTGCATGCGCTGCGTGCGATGGGGCATGGCGATGAGATTGCCTTTGTCGATGGCAATTATCCGGCCGCCGAACATGCCCGGCGCCTGATCCGTGCCGATGGCATCGCGCTTGAGCCGATGCTGCGCGCGGTTCTTGGTGTATTTCCGGTCGAAGCCGCCTACCGCGCCGCCCTGAACAATGACCCGGCACAAGCGGGCGCGATTCACCATCAGATCGACGCGCTGCTGCAACATAGCGGTAGCGTTGCCACCCCACTTGCAGGGGATGCGCTTTACCCGCGCATCCGTTCCGCCTACGCTATCGTGGCGACCTCGGAGCCTGCGCTCTTTGCCAATGTCATCTTGCGCAAGGCTGCGCTTTCCTTACCCAATCTCTGAGGCCACATGTCCGTTGCTGCCGATCTTTTGTCCGACCGCCAAAGCGCCGATGACCTTGGCCTGCGCGGGTCGAACCAGTCGGGGATGCGGGACCACAACGAACGGTTGGTGCTGTCTTTGGTGCGCCAGCACGGGGCGCTGGCGAAATCGGACATTGCCCGCATCACCGGCCTGTCGGCGCAGACGGTCAGTGTCATCATGCGCGCCTTGGAGCAGGACGGCCTTCTTTTGCGCGGAGAGCCGGTGCGGGGCCGGATCGGTCAGCCCTCGGTGCCGATGCACCTGAACCCGGAAGGGGCGCTGTTTTTGGGGCTGAAGATCGGGCGGCGCTCGACCGACCTTGTCTTGGTCGATTTTCTTGGCCGCGTCCGCGATACCCGTCGCCGCACCTACCGCTATCCGACCCCCGATGCGATCGTGGCCTTTGTGTCCGATTCCTTGCCCGATCTGATGGCAGCCCTGACCCCTGATCTGCGCGCGCGCGTTAGTGGCATGGGCGTGGCGATGCCGTTCCAATTGTGGAGTTGGGTGAAGGCTCTGGGTGCGCCACAGGCAGAAATGGACGCTTGGCGCGACCGCGATATTCAAGCCGACCTTGCCGCCGTGACCAACCTGCCGGTCTATGTGCAGAACGATGCCACCTCGGCTTGCGGCGCGGAATTGGTGTTCGGCTCGGGGGAAAAGCCGCGCGACTTCCTGTATTTCTATTTTGGCACGTTCATCGGCGGCGGTTTGGTGCTGAACGGACAGCTCTTCCTTGGCCGCACCGGCAATGCCGCGGGGGTTGGGCCCATCCCGGTTCCCGGCCCCGATGGCCGGATGCGCCGCCTGTTTGACGCCTCGTCGCTGGCAACGCTGGCCAGCCGGATGGAAGCGGCGGGCGAGAGCGCGGATCACCTTTGGGAACAACCGGTCTTTTGGCAGGTGTCGCCGCCGGTGCTGGATCAGTGGCTGGATGAGGCGGCCGAGGGGCTTGCCTCGGCCATCCTGTCGGCCACAACGCTGCTGGAGCTGGAGGCCGTGCTGATCGATGGCTGGATGCCGCCTGCGATCCGGGCCGAAATTACCGCCCGCACCCAAGCGGCCTTGGCGCGGCTTGACCTGTCGGGCATTACCCCGCCTGCCGTGCGCGAAGGCACCGTCGGGGCGCAGGCGCGATCGCTGGGCGCGGCGGCGATTCCGTTGTCGCAGCGCTACTTGTTGGATCAGAACGCCGCACAGCGTGACGCCTGACCCTTTGGTCTTGTCTTGGTATGAAGAGGGTCCGTCGCAGGTTTGGCAGGGTTTGCCTTCGCTGCGGCAGGAACCTGTTTTGCGGACGCGCTACGCTGGACAGTCCGCGCCACGCCATGGCAGGCTGACCAGAACCGCAGTCGCCAAAGGCCCGCATCCCATGCAGACCGAAACCCAGACCCGCACGCCCAATCTCTTGCCGCAACTGGCCCATGCCCGAAACCCCGGCATGGCGCTGGATCTGGACTGGGTGGCTTCGGTGCAGGCCAATACCTCGGCCATCGAACGCCGGGCGGCCACGCTTGGCGGCAGACGGTCCGTGAAGAAGGAATATCAGGCCGCTTGGCTTTTGAAAGCGATCTCGCTGATCGACCTGACCACGCTGTCGGGCGATGATACTGCAGGCCGCGTCAAGCGGCTTTGCGCCAAGGCGCGTCAGCCGGTGCGCGCCGATATGTTGGACGCGTTGGGCCTGCCCGGCCTGACAGTGGGCGCGGTCTGCGTCTATCACGAGATGGTGGAAACCGCCGTTCGCGCGCTGGAAGGGTCGAATATCCCCGTTGCCGCAGTGTCTACCGGGTTTCCTGCGGGCCTGTCGCCTTACCACCTGCGCCTTGCGGAAATCGGCGAGAGCGTGAAGGCGGGGGCGAAAGAGATCGACATCGTGATCTCGCGTCGCCATGTGCTGACCGGCAATTGGCAGGCTCTTTATGACGAGATGCGCGAGATGCGCGCGGCCTGCGGCGAGGCCCATGTCAAGGCGATCCTTGCCACGGGTGAACTTGTCACCCTTCGTAACGTCGCCCGCGCCAGCCTTGTCTGCATGATGGCGGGCGCCGATTTCATCAAAACCTCAACCGGGAAAGAGGCGGTCAACGCCACGCTGCCGGTCAGCCTGACCATGATCCGCTGCATCCGCGATTATCAAGACCGCACCGGCATCAAGGTAGGCTACAAACCTGCGGGCGGAATTTCCAAAGCCAAGGACGCGCTGTTGTATCTGGCCTTGATGAAGGACGAGCTGGGCCACTCGTGGCTGCAACCCGACCTTTTCCGCTTTGGCGCCTCCAGCCTCTTGGGGGATATTGAGCGCCAGCTGGAGCACTACCTGACCGGACATTATTCTGCCGCCAACCGCCATGCGATGGGCTGAATGAGCGCCGCCGAAACATCAGGGGCGCTGCCCCTCGCCGCGTTCCGCGGCTCACCCCGGAGCATTTTTGCCAAGATGAAATCGACCCGCATTTTCATCTTAGCGACAAATACTCCCGCCGCAGGCGCAGGGTTGTGCCGGGCGATCCCGTTTGCCGAAAGGACCAGAAGATGACCAGCGTGGCTTCGATTTTCGACAGCATGGCTTATGGCCCGGCCCCCGAGGGCGATGCCGAGGCGCTTGCCTGGATTGCGGGCCATCAGGGGCGCTTTGGGCATTGGATCAATGGCGCCTTCACCGCGCCGGGCGCTGTGTTTGAAACCCGCAACCCGGCGACGGGCAAGGTGCTGGCCGAGGTCAGCCAAGGGGCAGGCGGCGACATTTCGGCTGCGGTGGCCGCCGCACGGGCGGCGCAAGTGAAGTGGGCACGCATGGGCGGGCAGCGCCGCGCGCGGGTGCTTTATGCGCTGGCGCGGCTGGTACAAAAGCATGCCCGGCTTTTCGCGGTCTTGGAAACCTTGGACAATGGCAAGCCGATCCGCGAGGCGCGTGACATTGATGTGCCGTTGGTGGCCCGGCATTTCTACTATCATGCGGGACTGGCGCAGCTTTTGGACAGCGAGCAACCGGGGCTGCAGCCAGTGGGTGTTTGCGGCGCCGTGATCCCGTGGAACTTTCCGCTTTTGATGTTGGCGTGGAAGGTGGCCCCCGCCTTGGCCGCTGGCAACACGGTGGTGCTGAAACCCGCCGAATATACCCCTTTGACGGCGCTTTTCTTTGCCGAGATCAGCCGCGAGGCGGGGTTGCCCAAGGGTGTTCTCAACATCGTCACGGGCGATGGCGATACGGGGGCTGCCTTGGTCGCGCATCCTGGCGTCGACAAGATTGCCTTTACCGGCTCCACCTCTGTTGGCCGCAAGATCCGGCAGGCCACCGCGGGCAGTGGCAAGGCGCTGACTTTGGAACTGGGTGGCAAGTCGCCCTACATCGTCTTTGACGACGCCGATATCGATTCAGCGGTTGAAGGCTTGGTCGATGCGATCTGGTTCAATGGCGGGCAGGTCTGCTGCGCCGGCAGTCGGCTTTTGGTGCAGGAAGGCATCGCCGATCGGTTCCACGACAAGCTGAAGCGCCGCATGGATGGGCTGCGGATGGGCGATCCGTTGGACAAGTGCATTGATGTGGGCGCCATTGTCGATCCGGTTCAGTTGGCCGCGATCAAGGATTTGGTGGCGGGTTCAGATGGCGAGATCTACCACGCCGCCTGCGCCGTGCCGGAGGGGTGTTTCTATCCGCCGACGTTGATTTCCGGCCTGAACTCCGCCTCGCATCTGATGCAAGAGGAAATCTTTGGCCCGGTTCTGGTGTCGATGACCTTCCGTACGCCGGGTGAGGCTGTGGAGCTGGCCAACAACACTCGCTACGGCCTTGCCGCCAGTATCTGGACCGAGAATGTGAACCTTGCGCTGGACATGGCGCCGAAGGTCAAGGCCGGAGTGGTTTGGGTCAATGCCACCAATCTTTTCGATGCGGCGGCAGGCTTTGGTGGCCTGCGCGAAAGCGGCTTTGGGCGCGAAGGCGGTTGGGAAGGGCTGATGGCCTATCTGAAACCGGCGGGCAAACCCAAGCGCTTGGCGTCGCCCAAAGCAACGCCCGCCCCGGCAGAGGCATTGGTCGAGGGGATGGACCGCACGGCAAAGCTTTACATCGGTGGCAAGCAGGCGCGGCCGGATGGCGGGTATTCCCAAGCGATCTGGTCCCCCAAGGGCAAACTTCTGGGCCATGTCGGCCTTGGCAGCCGCAAGGATATCCGCAACGCGGTTGAGGCGGCCCATGCCGCAAAGGGCTGGGGCAGGGCAACCGGGCATAACAAGGCGCAGATTCTTTACTATATCGGGGAAAACCTTTCGGCCCGTGCCGCTGAGTTTGCAGCCCGGATCAAGGACCAGACTGGGCGCGATGGGGCTGACGAGGTAGAGGCCGCGATCAACCGGCTTTTCACCTATGCGGCTTGGGCTGACAAATACGATGGTCAGGTAAAACAGGTGCCGATGCGCGCTGTGGCCTTGGCGATGAATGAACCGGTGGGCGTGATTGGCGCATTTTGCCCCGAAGAAATGCCGCTTCTTGGCCTGATTTCGGTGATGGCCCCGGCGGTTGCCATGGGCAACACCTGTGTGCTGGTCCCGTCGCAAACTGCGCCTTTGTCTGCCACGGATTTCTATCAGGTGCTTGATACGTCGGACCTGCCGCCCGGTGTCGTGAACATCGTTACCGGCGCCCCGCAAGAGTTGGCAAAACCCTTGGCCGGGCATCTTGACGTTGATGCGGTCTGGTCCTTTTCGGCGGCACCTATCTCCGGTCTGATCGAGACAGAGGCCGCGGGCAATATCAAGCGCACATGGGTCAATCACGGGCTTGCCCGCGATTGGGCGGGGGCCGCGGGCGAAGGGCGTACTTTCCTTGCGCAGGCGACAGAGATCAAAACGATCTGGGTTCCTTACGGCGAGTGAGCCAGCCCCCCGACGCCGATCGGTGGAAATTCCCCGTGATTCCGGGGCCATTTCATGCATAGTAATTGCGCGCCAATGGTTGGGCGCGTGTATCAAGCCGCCTGAGTAATAAAGGCGGCGGCAGGAAAAGGGACCCCAAAATGATTCAAGAATTCAAAGCCTTCCTTATGAAGGGCAATGTGATGGACCTCGCCGTGGGTATCATCATCGGCGCGGCTTTTACCGCAATCGTCAATAGCCTTGTCGGCGACCTTATCAACCCGATCATCGGCCTCATTCTGGGCGGGATCAATTTCTCGGATATGTTTATCGACCTTTCCGGCACCAACCCGGCATCGCTTGCTGCGGCGAAAGAGTCGGGGGCGGCGGTCTTTGCCTATGGCGCCTTTGTCACCGCGATCATCAATTTTGTCATCATCGGCTTTGTCGTCTTCATGCTGGTCAAGGCGATGAACCGTCTGATGCCGCCGAAAGCGGCGGAACCCGCAGCACCGGCCGGTCCTTCGGAAACGGATTTGCTGAAAGACATTCTTGCCGCGCTGAAGAAGTAAGCGGCGCTGACATACGAAAGGCCCCCGCGGGACGGGGGCCTTTTTCTTTTGCCGGGGGCGATTACAGCTTCAGCGCGTCGGCGGCTGAAATGGTTGGCAGGCCAAGCGCCACGCCAACAGCGGCATAGGTCAGTTTGCCGGCATGCACGTTCAGCCCGTTCAGCAGATGCTTGTCGTCGGCGCAGGCCTGTTTCCAGCCTTTGTTCGCAAGTGCCAGCATGAAGGGCATGGTCGCATTGCCCAAGGCCAGCGTCGAGGTGCGCGCCACCGCGCCCGGCATGTTGGCCACGCAGTAATGCATGATGCCGTCAACCTCGTAGATCGGGTCTTGGTGGGTGGTGGCGCGGCTGGTTTCAAAGCAGCCGCCTTGGTCGATGGCCACATCGACGAGTGCGGCCCCCGGTTTCAGCTCTTTCAACTGTGCTTTCGAGATCAGCTTCGGTGCCGCAGCACCGGGGATCAGCACCGCGCCGATGATCATATCGGCTTGGCGGGCCAGCTCCATCGTTGTGGCTGCATCGGAATAGCCGCATTTGAACTGGCCGCCGAAGACGTCATCCAGATAGCGCAGCCGGTTCACCGAACGATCCAGCACGGTAACATCCGCGCCCATGCCCGCGCTGATCTTGGCCGCATGGGTGCCGACCACGCCGCCACCAATCACCAAAACCTTGGCCGGCAAGACGCCCGGCACGCCGCCCATCAAGACGCCACGCCCACCATTGGCCTTTTGCAACGTCCATGCCCCGACCTGCGGCGCGAGACGACCGGCCACTTCTGACATCGGGGCCAGCAGTGGCAGCCCGCCGCGATCGTCGGTCACGGTTTCATAGGCAATGCAGGTCGCGCCGGATTTCAAAAGGTCGTGGGTCTGTTCCGGATCGGGCGCAAGGTGCAGGTAGGTGAACAGGATCTGCCCCTCGCGCAACATCTTACGCTCTACCGCCTGCGGTTCCTTGACCTTCACGATCATGTCGGCGGCGGCGAAAATCTCGGCCGCTGTGCCGATGATTTTGGCCCCGGCCGCCACATAATCGGCATCGGTGAAACCTGCGCCGGTGCCGGCATGCGTTTCGATCATCACGGCATGACCCGCGTTCACCGCTTCACGCGCGGCGTTCGGTGTCATGCCGACGCGGAATTCCTGCGGTTTGATTTCCTTTGGGCAACCGATTTTCATGTGTTTCTCTCCCTGATGGGCCCTTGGCCCTTATGAGAAAAGCTTGCGCCTGCGCCGCTGCATTTTCTTTGAAACTTTTCTGGCAACGGCACTATCTCGTGATAGAAATTTTGCGAAAACCTTTCTTGCACGAAAGAATCCACCATGTCCTTGGTCCTTGACGCAACCGATCGCCGGATCCTGACCGTCTTGCAGCGTGAGGGGCGCATCACCAATGCCGATCTGTCCGAACGGGTGAACCTGTCGCCCTCGGCCTGCCACCGCCGCGTTCAGCAGTTGGAGGAGGCCGGGTTCATCGACAAATATGTGGCGCTGTTGAACACCAGGCGAATGGGCAAACCGACCACGGTTTTCGTCGAAATCACCCTGCAATCCCAGGCCGAGGATCTGCTGGATGCCTTTGAACGCGAGGTGGCGCGTGTACCGGACATACTGGAATGTCATCTGATGGCGGGAACGGCGGACTATCTGTTGAAGATCGTCGCCGAAGATACCGAAGACTTCGCCCGCATCCACCGCCAGCATCTCAGTCGCCTGCCGGGTGTGCGGCAGATGCAGTCGTCCTTTGCCCTGCGCACCGTGGTGCAGACGACGGCGCTGGCGGTCTGATGGCCAGCCTCAAGCGACAGGCGCTGCGCCATTCTGCCACCTGCGCCGTCGCTGCATCGTTGAGAACACCGGCATAAGGACCAAGAGGGAGGGGGGGCATGCTGAAAAAACTGGTGGCAGAATGCGTCGGCACCGCCATCCTGATGGCGGTGGTCACCGGAAGCGCAATCATGGGGGCGGATCTGGAGGCCGGTGCGGCGACAGGCCTTCTCGTCTCCTCCCTGGTGACAGGCGGCGCATTGTTCGTGTTGTTGACAATCATGGGACCGGTTTCGGGTGGGCATCTGAACCCGGTCGTGACCCTGATGGCCGGGTTGCGGCGTGAGATCGCTTTACCGATGGCGTTTGTCTATGGTGCGGTACAGGTGCTGGGGGCGGTGGCTGGTGTGGCAACCACCCATCTGATGTTTGACCTGCCTGCCTTTACCCTTTCGACTTTGCCGCGCGATCTGCCCTCGCTCTTGCTGTCCGAAACGATTGCGACAGCTGGTCTGATCTTCGTCATTCTTGGCGGGATCGCAGCACGCGGCCCGGTTCCGGCACTGGTCGGTGCCTATATTACAGCCGCTTTCTGGTTCACCGCGTCGACCGGCTTTGCCAACCCCGCCATGACAATCGCCCGCACCTTGACCGGCAGCGGCGCTGGCCTGCGCCCCGAAGATCTGCCGGCCTATCTGGTGGCGCAATTTCTTGGCGCACTTCTTGGCTATGCGTTGGGCCAGTGGCTTTATGGCAAAGAAAAACCCCCGGCCTGACGGACGGGGGTTAAACTGACCTTGGGCCCGTGAAGGCCCCAGTGTCGCGGAAACGTCTTAAAGACCGCCTTCGCGTTGTGCTTTCTTCCGCGCGAGTTTGCGCGAACGGCGAACGGCTTCGGCTTGCTCACGGGCTTTTTTGACGGAGGGTTTCTCGAAATGCTGCTTGAGCTTCATTTCGCGGAACACGCCTTCGCGCTGGAGCTTTTTCTTGAGGGCCCGGAGGGCTTGCTCGACGTTATTGTCGCGGACGCTGACCTGCATGTGGTTGTCACCACCTTCCTAAGTTAGAGTTGCACTGAATGTGCAGGCTCGGCGCCCATAGCAAAAGCAGCAGGGCTTGTCTACATTGGCCAGATGAGAGGGCGTAAATGGACCGGGAAACCAGCATGGAACGCGCAAAATCACAGGTTTTGCAGGCCGCACTTCCGCATGTGGCCTTTGATGGTTGGTCCGAGATCAGCCTTGCAGAAGCCATTGCCGATTCGGGGGTAGAGCCGGGTCTGGCCCGCGCGCTCTTTCCGCGCGGCGGAGTTGACCTTGCCGTTGCCTATCACCGGATGGGCGATGCCGCGATGACCGAGGCTGTGGCGGGCCGTGATCTGGCAGCTTTGCGTTTTCGTGACCGCATCGCGCTGGCCATCCGCCTGCGGCTTGAGGCTGCGGATAAGGAACTTGTCCGGCGCGGATCCGCGCTGTTTTCGTTGCCACAGCATATGATTGAAGGCGCGGGGCTGATCTGGGCAACTGCGGACGCCATCTGGACAGCCTTGGGCGATCCCTCACGCGACTTGAACTGGTATTCCAAACGCGCCAGCCTCTCTGCCGTTTATGGCGCGACGGTGCTTTACTGGCTCGGCGACACCTCCGATGGTGATGAGGCAACCTGGGCCTTTCTGGAGCGTCGTATCGAAAATGTGATGCAGTTTGAAAAGGCAAAGGCCGGGATGCGACAAAATCAGGGGCTTCAGGCGCTTTTCAAAGGGCCGATGAAGGTTCTGGAAAGGATTACCGCGCCACATGGCGTGGCAGACCTGCCCGGCAAGATGAAAGGCTGACATTCCATGACCATTTCCGATTCCATGCTGGCCATGGCCATCTATCAGCCCGGCGGGCCGGATGTGCTGCAACCCGTTTCCGTGCCGGTGCCAATGCCGGGGCATGGCCAGATCATCCTGCGGCTGGCCTATGCCGGGGTAAACCGCCCGGATGCGTTGCAGCGTGCTGGCAGTTATGCGCCGCCGCCCAGTGCCTCGCCCCTGCCGGGGCTCGAAGGGTCAGGCACCGTGGTCGAGGTGGGTCCGGGCGTTACCCGATGGAAGATTGGCGACAAGGTCTGCGCCTTGCTGCCCGGCGGCGGCTATGCCGAATATGCGGTCTGCCACGAAAACCACGCCCTGCCGATCCCGCCCGGCATGACCCTGCGCGAGGCGGCCGGGCTGCCGGAAACCTGCTTTACAGTCTGGTCGAACGTCGTGATGCGCGGCGGCCTGAAGGCTGGGGAGCGGTTTTTGGTGCATGGCGGCTCTTCTGGTATCGGCACCACGGCCATTCAGATCGCTCGCGCCATGGGCGCCCGCGTTTTTGCCACCGCGGGTACCGACAAGAAATGCCGCGCCTGTGAGGAATTGGGCGCCGAGCGCTGCTTCAACTACCGGGATGAGGATTTCCTGACCGAAGCCAAGAAAATTGGCGGCTTCGATCTGATCCTCGATATGGTCGGCGGCAGCTATCTGCCAAAAAACATCAAGGCCTTGGCTGATGACGGGCGCTTGGTGCAAATCGCCTTCCTGCAAGGCGCCAAAGTAGAGCTCAACTTCGCCGAGGTGATGACCCGGCGGCTGACCATCACCGGCTCCACGCTCCGCCCGCAGTCCGATCAGGCCAAGGCCCGCATCGCCACGCAGGTGGAGACGCATGTCTGGCCGCTGATTGCCAAGGGGGCGTTCAAGGTCGTGGTCGACAGCGAATACCCGTTGAACGAGGCGCCGGCGGCCCATTGGCGACTGGAAAGCTCTGGCCATGTCGGCAAGATTCTGTTGAAAGTCGAAGGCATCTGAACGGCGGCTCTGGCGGTTCCCACCGGGGCGCTGCTCCGGACCCCGGAGTATTGGGAAAGGCGCAAATCCAAGATGCGCGCCCCGGACGTCTTGCGCCTTGTCCAATACTCCGGGGGTTTGGGGGCAGCGCCCCATCGCCTGAGCCGTTGCGCCTTGGCGCATAAGGCGAGGACCTGACGTGCGCGGGCCTTTTTGCCCGCGCTCTGCCAGATCCCGCCACCGGATCAGTCGCCCAGCTTGGCGTGGACCTCGTCTAGATCGATCTCGCCGATTGGCATCTTGTTGGCGGGATTGTCGAAATCGTATTTGAACAGTTGGAAATCCCGCTTGTAAATTTCCCACACCAGATGGCGCGACAGGTCGTCGAAATAATCTTCCACCGGATGCGCCCGTTTGGGCCCGTGGCCTTCGCTTTCGTTGAACTTGGGGATCTTCTTCAGGTCAACCTTGTGGCGGGTTTTGATCTTTTTCAGCACCGCGCCCATGCCGTCGTCGAACTTCTCGGTGAAGAAGATCTGGTCATAGCGCCCGCCATTGACGATAAAGGTCGAGACATGGCCTGCCATGGCCGACCAGTGAATGTCTGGCTCCATGGGCTTTTTCCAGCGGATGGTGTCGCGGGCGAACAAGAGGAACCGGCGGAAGCTGGCGATCTGGTCAAACTCCTGCTTGCCGTCCTCGCCGCCCACCTCGATCCCGTATTTCTGTACCAGAAGCGGCACCAGATTTCCGCGATAGCGTTTGCCGTTGCGCTGAATCCCGCAAATCTTGTCGAAGAACGACGACAGGATCCGCGTGTAGGGATTGCGAACACAGGTAAAGGCGTGAACCTTGTGGCCCTTCACCGCCTTTTCAATCTTTGGCTGGCTCCCCTCTATCGCCCATTTGTGCAGGCCGCCGGTCGCGTCATGGATGTCACCATCGAAAAATACGCCATGGTCGGAATAATACATGATCTGCCCGATGGTCGAGCAAGCACATTTCGGGACGACGCGGTAAACGACGCTTTCGCTTTCCGTCATCCAGGTTCCGGGAAAACCCAACTTGAAAACCTCCTTTTGCTGTCCGAAAAGCCCGGACAGCTGCAATAGGTCACAAAAAAGCAAAGAAACTCTGTCTTTTCAACGGCCATTGGCTGTATTCAGGAAACAATGACACTTTCGTGCGTTTATTGCAGCTGCCATGGCTAGAATCGCTTATATTCTCCTTTGTCACAAAGATCCCGAAGGGATCATCGCTCAGGCCAGACGCCTGACAGCGGCCGGGGATTTTGTCGCGATTCACTTTGATGGGCGCGCCAAACCGTCTGATTTCGACAAGATCCGTGACAGTCTGGTGACCAACCCTTCTGTCGCCTTTACTGCGCGCCGGGTGAAATGCGGCTGGGGGGAGTGGAGCCTTGTGGAGGCAACGCTGCTGGCCGTGGAAGCCGCGGTTGAAAGCTTTCCGCGGGCGACGCATTTTTACATGCTGTCGGGCGACTGCATGCCGATCAAGACGGCGGAATTCGCCCATGCTTTTCTGGACCGTGAGGAGGTCGATTACATTGAAAGCTTCGACTTTTTCAACTCGGACTGGATCAAGACCGGTATCAAGGATGAGCGGCTGATCTACCGCCATTGGTTCAACGAGCGGACGCGCAAGACGCTGTTTTATGCCTCGATGAATTGGCAACGAAAACTGGGTCTGCAGCGCAAGGTGCCTGCCGATATCCAGATGCAGATCGGCAGCCAATGGTGGTGTCTGCGTCGTCGCACGGTGGAATGGGTGCTGGAGTTTGTGCAGCGCCGCAAGGATGTGATGCGGTTTTTCCGCACGACCTGGATCCCTGATGAGACGTTTTTCCAGACCATCGTGCGCCATCTGGTGCCGGAACACGAAATCCGCACCCGCACGCTGACCTTCCTGATGTTCACCGATTACGGCATGCCGGTGACCTTTTACAATGATCACTACGACCTGCTTTTGAGTCAGGACTACCTGTTCGCCCGCAAGATCAGCCCAGAGGCCAAGGATCTGAAAGAGCGTCTGGGCAAGCTTTATGTCGCCAAGAATGTCCGTTTCTCGATTTCGAACGAGGGGCGCAGCCTTTATAAATTCCTTGCCGGTCGGGGCCGTATTGGCCGCCGTTTCGCGCCGCGCTTTTGGGAAAATGAAGGGTCTTTGGGCCGCGAACGCACCTTGATGATGGTGACGTGCAAGAAATGGCACGTTGCCAAGCGCATGGTGGACCGCGTGCGCAAGGTCACCAACCTGCCCGCGCTGGATTATCTGTTTAACGAAGGCTCCACGCCGCTGCCGGATCTTGGCGGCATCCAATCGAACCTTGAAAAACGCACGCGGCACCGGCGGGCATTGGTGCGGATGCTGTTTGACTATTGGCAGACCGACAAGCTGATCTTCTGCATCGACCCGGCGAATGTCGATCTGATGCAGGATTTCTACAACGACAAGGCCAAGGTCCGTCTGTTGGAGATCGAGTGCGATTTCACCGACGAGTACCTGATCGGCCACGCCACGCGGGTCGGTCTTGCGGGTGAGCAGACACCGCAGGAAACCATCGACCGGCTGTTGCCGACCATCCGCTATGATGTGCGCTTTGAAAGCGACCGTATTCGCGACGCCGGCTTCCCGAATTTCCACAGAATTCGACAAAGTGGCAGTGTTGACGAAAACACCGTGGCTTTGGCCGATTTCCTTGATATTCCGGTCGACAAGGCGCGCGAGATTGCCGCCACCGAATATCTTTATCTGGACTGACGCCATGGCCCATGCCTACGACCCGCAGAACATCTTTGCTCGCATCCTGCGGGGCGAGATCCCGAACAAGACGGTGCTGGACACCACTCACACGCTGGCCTTCCATGACATTTCGCCCGCCGCGCCGGTGCATGTGCTGGTGATCCCGAAAGGGGCCTATGTGTCTTTCGACCATTTCGCCGCCGAGGCCAGTGCCGAGGAGATTGTCGATTTCCACCGGGCCTGCGCCAAGGTTTGTGCGCTTGTCGGGGTGGCACCGGGCGAAGGGTTCCGTGCCATCACCAATGCAGGCGCGCATGGCCATCAAGAGGTGCCGCATTACCACCTGCACATCTTGGGTGGCCGGGCGCTTGGGCCGCTGATCGCGCGCTGATCCCGCAAGAAACGGGTCGCGGGGCAGGGGGCTTGTCTGGCAGAAATGCCGCAAGAGGAGACCCGCCATGATCCGTTTTTCCCCGATCCCGACCGATACCGCCCGCGCCGTGCAGACCGGTGGTCTTGACGCCTATGGGATGCTGCCTGAGCGTAAACTGTCCGATGGTGGCGGCAATCCATGCCGGCATTGTTTGGGCATGATCCCCGAAGGCGCGGAGATGTTGGTGCTGGCGCACCGGCCTTTTCCGGCGCTACAGCCCTATGCCGAGACGGGGCCGATCTTCCTTTGCGCCGCCCCCTGTGCGGCGGGGGGTGGCGGGGACCTTCCTGAAATGCTGGCGAGCCCCGACTATATCCTGCGCGGCTACGGCGCCGATGATCGGATCGTCTATGGCACAGGCGCGGTGACCCCAACCGGGCAGATCGCCACGCGGGCGGCTGCATTGTTCACCGATGCACGCGTGGCTTATGTCCATGTGCGCTCAGCCCGCAACAATTGCTATCAATGTCGGATCGACAAAGCCTGACGAAGCCGCGACAACAGGCGCAAAAAGGAGTGCGCGCATGTTCCCCGCCCGTTTTGCCCCCGTCCTGTTCGGCTTTATCCTGTCAGGGCTGATGTCCTGCATGGTGTCTGGGATCGCCACTTTGCGCGCCGTCGGTCTTGCCGACGGGTTCGGTGTTCAGTGGATGACCTCGTGGGTGGTTTCTTGGGGCATCGCCTTTCCGGTGGTGTTGGTGGTGGCACCAATCACCCGGAAAATCGTGGCCCGCTTGATCCGCCCTGCCGGGGCTTAATGCGCCTCGGCCCAAGTGCGGCCCACGCCTGCCTCGACGGAAAGGTGCACTTTCAGGTCAACGGCGGGCAGGTTCGCGCCCTCCATCGTGGATTTGGCAACCGCAATCAGCACCTGTTCCGCGCCTTCTTCGACTTCGAACAGAAGTTCGTCATGCACCTGCAACAGCATCTTCGCAGGCAACTCAGCAATCGCTGACGGCATGCGGATCATCGCGCGGCGTATCACATCGGCGGCCGTCCCTTGGATCGGCGCATTGATTGCAGCTCGCTTGGCAAAGCCCGCGCCGGGGCCTTTGGCGTTGATGTCCGGCGTGTGAATTTTCCGGCCGAACAGGGTCTGCACATAGCCATGGCTTTGGGCAAATTTCACCGTTGCCGCCATGTATTCCTTGATCCCGGGGAAGCGTTCGAAATAGCGGTCGATAAACCCCTGCGCCTCGGCCCGTGGGATGCGCAGGTTGCGCGCCAGACCAAAGCCGGAAATCCCGTAGATCACGCCAAAGTTGATCGCCTTGGCCTTGCGACGGATGTCGCTGGTCATCTGGTCCAAAGGCACGTTGAACATCTCGCTGGCGGTCATGGCGTGAATGTCGATGCCGTCACGAAAAGCCTGCTGCAATGCGGGGATGTCCGCGATATGCGCCAAAATCCGCAACTCGATCTGAGAATAGTCCAGCGAAACCAGAACCTTGCCCTTGGGCGCCACAAAAGCCTCGCGGATGCGGCGGCCTTCCTCGGTGCGGACGGGGATGTTTTGCAGGTTGGGATCGGTTGAGGCCAAACGTCCGGTGTTCGCCCCGGCAATCGAATAACTGGTGTGAACACGGCCCGTTTCGGGGTTGATCGCCTCTTGCAAAGCATCGGTATAGGTCGATTTCAGCTTGGAAATCTGCCGCCAATCCAGAACCTTGGCGGCCAGCCGCGCAGCGGCGGGCTGGCTGTCCTCCAGCGTTGTAATGTCTTCAAGAATATCGGCCCCGGTTGCATACGCCCCGGTCTTGCCCTTTTCGCCGCCCGGTACGCCCATGCGGTCAAACAGCACTTCGCCAAGTTGCTTGGGAGAGCCGACGTTGAATTTCTCTCCCGCGATCTCCTGAATCTCGTCCTCATACTGGGCAAGCTTCTGGGCAAAGGCGTTGGACATGCGCGAAAGCACGTCGCGGTCAACCTCAATCCCTGCCATCTCCATCTCGGCCAAGACCGGCACCAAGGGGCGTTCCAGCGTTTCATAAACCGTCGTCACCTGCGCGCGGTGCAATTGCGGCTTGAACAGTTCCCATAGCCGCAGGGTGATATCGGCATCCTCGGCGGCATATTTCACCGCGTCGTCAACTGCCACCCGGTCAAAGGTGATCTGGCTTTTGCCCGACCCAAGCAGCGATTTGATCGGGATCGGCTGGTGGCCAAGGTATTGGTCTGAAAGGGCGTCCATCCCATGGCCGTTCAGACCCGCATGCATGGCATAAGACAGCAGCATGGTGTCATCCAAGGGCGCAATGCGCACCCCGTGGCGGGCGAAGATCTTCCAGTCATATTTCATGTTCTGGCCGATTTTCAGCACGGCCGGATCTTCCAGCACCGGCTTCAGCGCCGCCAGAGCTTCGTCCAGCCCCATCTGCCCCTCGACCAAAGCCGTGGCACCGAACAGATCCCCACCACCCTGCTTGTGGCCCAAGGGGATATAGGCCGCCGTCCCCGCATCGACACACAGAGAAATCCCCACCAATTCGGCGCGCATTTCGTCAAGGCTGGTGGTTTCGGTATCCACCGCCACATGGCCCACGGCCTGAATTCGCGTGATCCAGCGATCAAGCGCGGCGCGGTCGCGGATACATTCGTAAGCGGCATGGTCAAAGGGCAGTTGCTGCACGGCGGGCGTGTCATCATGCGCGCCTTCGACATGCATGCCCTTGGCCCCGTCCATTTCGGGCGCGTCTATCTTCAACCGCTCTGCCACCCGCTTGGTCAGGGTGCGGAACTCCATTTCATTCAAGAACCCCATCACGGTTTGCGGTTCAGGGTCTTTCAGCTCAAGACTGTCCAGCGCCACATCCAACGGCATATCGCCATCGAGCTGCACCAGCCGGCGCGAGATGCGGATCTGCTCGGCATTTTCCACCAAAGCCTCGCGGCGCTTTGGCTGCTTGATCTCGCCCGCCCGCGCCAGCAGCGTGTCCAGATCGCCATATTCCTGAATGAGCAGGGCCGCGGTTTTCAACCCGATCCCCGGCGCGCCCGGCACGTTATCGACGGAATCGCCCGCCAAGGATTGCACATCCACCACCCGGTTCGGTGCGACGCCGAATTTTTCAAACACCTCGTCCAGCCCGATGCGCTTGTTCTTCATCGGGTCCAGCATGTCGACGCCGTCGCCAACCAACTGCATCAGATCCTTGTCCGAGGAAATGATGGTCACTGTTCCCCCGGCGGCCTTGGCGCGTGCGGCCAGCGTGGCGATGATGTCATCAGCCTCATAGCCCTCAACCTCGATGCAGGGCACATTGAAGGCGCGGGTGGCGGCCCGGGTAAAGGCAAACTGCGGGCGCAGGTCTTCGGGCAATTCCGGGCGGTTGGCCTTGTAGGCAGGGTAGATCTCGTTGCGGAAGGTCTTGGAGCCCGCGTCAAAGATCACGGCGATATGGGTGGGGGCCTCTTTGCGGGTATGGGTCAATTCGCCCCACAAGAGGTTGCAAAACCCCGCCACAGCGCCAACTGGCATGCCATCTGATTTGCGCGTCAGGGGAGGGAGCGCGTGATAGGCCCGAAAGATGAAGGCCGAGCCGTCAATCAGATGCAGGTGATTGCCCTTGCCGAATGTCATGATCTGCCCCCCGTTTGCGCGCGGGTTCAGTATTGCCACGGCACAGGCTGGCCCGCCACCCCTCGCCGCCCAACCCGGGACAGCATCCGGGTATTCTGGGCAATTTGCGTCAGGTTACGACACAGGCAAGCTGTGCCCTGTCCCGGCAGCGCAGAGGGCTGTTTTAGTGATCGTCATGGGCATGCGCCCGGTCAATCTCGAACCGCTTGTCGCAATAGCCACACTCGACAGCGCCGGTGTCGGCCGGAATGCTCAGCCAGACGCGCGGATGGCCCAAGGCCCCCTCGCCGCCATCACAGGCCACTTTCCATTTGGTCACAATCTGGGTTTCCGGGGCGTTCAGCGACATCGGGCAAGACCTTCAATTCTGTTTGACGCAGTCTAACCGCTCTGCCCCATGGGGGACAAGCCATCCAAGGTCTTCAATGTGGCCTAAATATCCCCGCCGGGGGCCTCTGTGGCAGAACGGTGGGACGTTATGTCCCGATCAGTTGCGACCGCGCCTTCAGCGCGGACAGCCAAGCCAAACCATGCACTGTGGCCCTTGTGGGACGGTATTCGGCGGCAATCCAGCCGTCATAGGCCATGGCATCCACCGCAGCACAAAGCCCGGTCAGATCAAACCCACCGCCGCCGGGCTCATTGCGGGCGGGAAATCCTGCGATCTGGATATGGCCAACGCGGGCCTTATGGCGGTCCCAGACCGCTTGGGCATGACCTTCGATGCGGGCTGCGTGCCAAAGGTCAAACTGAATCTGCACCTGCGGCAGGTCAAGATCGTCCAGAATTCGCGCCGCCAGATCAAAATCGTTCAGAAAATACCCCGGCATGTCATCGGGGTTCAAAGGTTCGATCACCAAGCGCTGATCAGGGGCCTGCGATGCGGCCCAGCTTAGATTTTCGACGAAAATCTGCTCGGCCTGCGGGCCGCGTGCCACGCCTGCCATGATGTGCAGCCGGTCTGCGCCCAGCCGATCGGCCAACTCTGCCCCGCGCAGAAAACTGTCACGAAACCTTGCCTCCTCGCCCGGCACGGCGGCAAAGCCACGATCCCCCGCCACCCAATCGCCGGGCGGTGCGTTGATCAGCGCCACGGGCAGACCGGCCAGCGCGGCCTGCCAATCCGCTAGGGAATGGTCATAGGGAAACAGAACCTCGATTCCGTCAAAGCCTGCCTGCGCCGCCAGACCCGGCCGGTCCAACATCGGCACTTCGGTAAAAAGCATTGTCAAGTTGGCGGCAAAACGGGGCATTCACACAAGATCCGCTGAAGGGATGACTGGAAAGAATCGGCCCATGGACCAGAGGCCAAACCAACCCATGCCGTCAACCGTTTCATGGGCTCCAAGCTCGATCAGCCGGTAGAATGACTTACGGTCAATCCGCGCCCAAAGCCCCCGGCGCACATGGACATAGGGCGACGGCTCCCCGGTTTCGGGGTCACGCTCGACCCGAATTGCATTTTCTGGCCCGGCGATGACCACATCTTCGGTCTTGGTGGTGAAGGTCAAAGTTTGCTCTGCCCCGCTGCCTGTCGCATCAAAATCCACGGCGTGCAGCGGTGCGTCTTCAACGACGATCCCGACCTTTTCAACTGGGGTGACAAGGAAATACTTGCCGTCCTCGATCTTGAGGATGCCCGAGAACAGCTTGACCATCGGCGCGCGGCCGATCGGTGTGCCTTGGTAAAACCACGTGCCATCCCGTGCGATGCGCATGTCGATGTCACCGCAGAAGTCTGGGTTCCACAGATGCACCGGCGGCGGCCCCTTTTTTGACGCGCCCGTGACCGCCGACATCAGCCCATCTGCCGAAGGTTTCACGATCTTTTGTGGATCATCGGCTTTTGTCATTTGTGCCCGCCCCCAAGTTTCGGTCATATGCAGATATAGACAGTTGCGGAGAAATGTCATGACCGATGCCAAAACTCTTGTGGCCGAGATCGAAGCCCTTGGAGAGCGGCTTGGTCAGGCGCGCAGCTCGGTGGCGCAGCGGTTTATCGGGCAGGAAAAGGTGGTGGATCAGGTGCTTGCCGCGCTGCTGTGTGGCGGGCATGCTTTGCTGGTGGGCCTGCCGGGCCTTGGCAAGACCATGTTGGTTGACACACTTGCCACTGTCATGGGGCTGAATTCGAACCGTATCCAGTTCACCCCTGATCTGATGCCGGCCGATATTCTGGGGTCCGAGGTTCTGGAAACCGCCGCCGATGGCAGCCGTGCCTTTCGCTTTCTGGAAGGCCCGGTGTTCTGTCAGTTGCTGATGGCCGATGAAATCAACCGCGCCAGCCCGCGCACGCAGGCCGCACTTTTGCAAGCGATGCAGGAAAAAGAGGTCACCATCGCGGGGCAGCACCGCCCGCTCGGTCGGCCGTTCCATGTTCTGGCCACGCAAAACCCCATTGAACAAGAAGGCACCTACCCGTTGCCCGAGGCGCAGCTTGATCGCTTTCTTTTGCAGGTCGATGTCGCATACCCGACCCGCACAGCAGAGCGCGACATTCTGCTTGCCACCACGGGCGCAACCGAGGCGCAGTCGCAACCCGTGTTTGACGCCGAACGCCTGATGGCCGCGCAATCGGTCATCCGCCGCATGCCTGTGGGCGATGCCGTGGTCGAGGCGATCCTTGATCTTGTCCGCGCCTGCCGTCCGGGTGAGGCAGAGGGCGCTGATCTTGCCGGGACGCTGGCTTGGGGGCCGGGACCGCGGGCGGCGCAGGCCCTGATGCTGACGGTACGGGCGCGTGCACTGCTGGATGGCCGTTTGGCCCCCTCGATTGCCGATGTCGCAGCCATGGCGCGGCCGGTTCTGGAACACCGCATGGCGCTTTCCTTTGCCGCCCGTGCGCGGGGTGAGACGCTGACCGACCTGATCGACCGCGTCACCGCCCGCACCCTGCGGCTTGAGGCGGCTGCGTGACACGCACGGCCGATCCCCGCGCGACTTTGCGCGCCGAGGCTGAACGTCTTGGTCAATCCCTGCCCGCCCTTCTGGCCGAGGCGGAGATGCTGGCGCAGACTGTGATGCTGGGGGAACATGGCCGCAAGCGGGCCGGGCAGGGCGATGAGTTTTGGCAATACCGTGCCGCGCATGCCGGCGACAGCGCCCGCGCGATCGACTGGCGGCGGTCGGCCCGCGCCGATAGCCCCTTTGTGCGGGAACGCGAATGGCAAGCGGCGCAGTCGGTGACGCTCTGGGTCGATCCGGCACGGTCGATGACCTTTACCGGCGAGGCCGCCCGCATCTCCAAGGCTGATCGGGCCCGCGTTCTGGCTTTGGCGTTGGGCATATTAATGCTGAAAGGGGGCGAGCGGGTGGGGCTTGCGGGTCAACCGCCGCGCCCCGGTCGGGCGCAGGTCATGGCATTGGCGAGCGGGCTTTCCGACAGCGTCGAAGATTATGGTCTGCCCGATACCACCGGGCTTGTGCCACATGGCCGGGCCGTCTTTCTATCGGATTTTCTTGGGCCGCTCGAGGGCCTTGAAACCGCGCTGGCCTTTGCCGCCGATCGGGGGGTGAGAGGCGTCTTGCTGCAGCTTCTTGACCCGACGGAGGAAGATTTTCCTTTTGCTGGCCGCACCATCTTTGACTCAATGGGCGGCACGATCAGCTATGAGACCCAAAGCGCGGCCGCCCTTCGCGACCGCTACCTTACCCGTTTGGCAGAGCGTAAAGAGCGGTTGGCCACGCTCGCGCGGGCGGTCGGCTGGCATTACGCCTGCCATCACACCGGCCACCCGGCGCAATCCGCACTTCTCTGGGCCTATCAGGCGATGGGGGGGGGCAGATGAATTTCGGCCCACTCGCCTTTGCCACACCGGGGCTCTTGCTGGCGCTGATCGGACTGCCGATCCTTTGGCTTTTGCTGCGGGCCATTCCGCCTGCGCCCATTCGGCGCCGCTTCCCCGCAGTGGCGCTGATGCTGGGGCTGAAGGACGATGACCGGCAAGCTGACAAGACACCATGGTGGCTTCTTTTGCTGCGCGGCCTTGCAGTGGCCGCGGCGATCATCGGTCTTGCCGGGCCGATCCTGAACCCTGATGCCCGTGTGCCCGGGGCGGGGCCATTGCTGATCTTGTTGGATGGTGGCTGGGCCGATGCCCGCGATTGGCCAAGAACGCAAACCCGCGCCCAAGCCGCGCTGGAGGATGCCGCCCGCACTGGCCGCCCCGCAGCCATCGCACGGTTGACCGACGCACCACAGCCCATCACCTTTTCCAACCCGGCCGATTGGTCTGGGCGTCTGGCCGCGATGCATCCGGAACCCTTTGCCCCGGCCTATGCCGGTTGGGACAAGGCGCTGCCCAAGGGTGATTTTGAAACCCTCTGGCTTGCGGATGGGTTGGACCACAATGGCCGCGATGCCCTTGCCGCAGCCCTTGCAGAACGGGGCCGTCTGACGGCTGCCCTCTCGCCGCGCCTGATCTTTGGCCTGCGCCCGCCGACCTTGGCCGAAGGCAAGATCACCTTGACCGCCCTGCGCTTGGCCGCCGCTGGTGGCGCGGGACTCGACATCACGGCCCATGGTCCCGACCCTTCGGGCATTGACCGAGAATTGGGCCGCACCCGTGTGACCTTTGCGCCCGGCGCGGATCAGGGGCAGGCCGTGCTGGAGGTGCCGCCGGAAATGCGCAACCGGATCAATCGCTTTGCCCTTCTGGGGCAGCGTACGGCCGGTGCGGTGGTTTTGACCGACGACAGCTTGAAGCGCCGCAAGATTGCGGTGATCGACAGTGGGGCCGACCGCGAAGGCCTGCAACTCTTGGCCCCCGGCCATTACCTGCGGCAGGCCTTGGCACCGGTGGCCGACCTGATCGACGGTCCGTTGACCGATGTTCTGCCCGCCAAACCCGATGTCATCATCCTTGCCGATGTCGCCAAGCTGACGCAGAGCGAACAGGATGGCCTGTTGGATTGGCTCGACAGCGGCGGGCTTTTGCTGCGCTTTGCCGGGCCGCGCCTTGCCGCCAGCGATGTGGCACGGACCGAGGAAGACCCGCTGCTGCCGGTCCGCCTGCGTGAAGGCGGGCGGTCTGTTGGCGGCACGATGAGTTGGGGAGAGCCGAAACCCCTTGCACCCTTTGCCGAAGACAGCCCCTTTCACGGGTTGGCTATCCCCGCAGATGTGACGGTCACGGAACAGGTTCTGGCCCAACCCGACCCCGACCTTGCCACCCGCACCATAGCCGCCCTTGCCGACGGCACGCCGCTGGTCACGCGCAAGGCTGTCGGGGCAGGGCAGGTGGTCTTGGTGCATGTCACTGCCAACGCCGAATGGTCCACGCTGCCCCTCTCGGGCCTCTTCATGCAAATGCTGGAACGGCTGGCGGTGTCGGCCCGGGTTGGCGGTGGCGTCGAAGGCGCGGTGGACGGGTTGATCTGGGCGCCTGCGCGGATGATCGACGGTTCGGGTGAGATTGTGACGCCCGGTGATCTGGGCGGCGTTGACGGTGCGGATTTGGCGCAGGGGTTGACCCATGGCCCAACCGCCAAAGCCCCGCCCGGCCTTTACCAGCACGAAGATCGGCTGGTTGCTCTGAACACCCTGCCGCCGACCGCCACGCTTGTCCCGGCCACATGGCCCACCGGTACGGTGATCGAAGGTCTTGGCGCGGCACAGGCGCAACCCTTGGGCGGTTGGCTTTTGGCGGGGGCGCTGGTGCTTTTGGCGGTGGACATTCTTGCCTCGGTTTTTGTGTCGGGCCGGATGCCCCCGCTGGTCCGGGCGGCGTTGATCCTTGTGGCGCTGGCGCTGCCCAGCCCCGACGCGCAGGCTCAAACGACCGATCCCGCCGCCGATGCCCGCGGGATCGAGGCGACGCGTGGCGTGGTGTTGGCCCATGTGCTAACGGGGAACCCACAGGTGGATGACACTGCCGAAGCGGGTTTGCGCGGGTTGGGTGATCAACTTTGGTTGCGCACCTCTGTCGAACCAGAGCCGCCCATGGGCGTTGATCTGGAGAAAGACGAGCTGGCCTTTTATCCCTTCCTTTACTGGCCCATCACCCCCGACCAGCCCATCCCTTCGACCCGTGCTTATGCCAAACTGAATGCCTTTCTGCGGACCGGCGGGATGATCCTGTTCGACACGCGAGATGGCGACATCGCTGGCATGGGCGGCACCACGGCAGAAGGCGAGATGCTGCAACTCCTCGCGTCAGGGCTGGATGTGCCGCCCTTGGCCCCGATCCCCGAAGATCACGTCCTGACCCGCAGCTTTTATCTGCTGAACGGGTTTCCCGGCCGCCACACCGCCCCGGATCTTTGGGTCGAGGCCCCGTCCCCCGACGCAGGCGAGTTGGAGGAAGGCATGGCCTTTCGCAATCTCAACGATGGCGTCACGCCGGTTATCATCGGGGCCAATGACTGGGCCGCTGCTTGGGCCACCGATGGGTCTGGTGCGCCGCTTTATCCCGTGGGGCGCGGCCTTGCGGGCGAGGATCAGCGCGAAATGGCCTACCGCTTTGGCATCAACGTGGTGATGCATGTGCTGACCGGCAATTACAAATCCGATCAGGTTCATGTGCCAGCCCTTTTGGAAAGGCTGGGGCAATGAGCCGGAGTGTCATCTTCGACCCGCTGCTGCCGCTGCCCGTCCTCTGGGTTTTGGCGGCCCTTGCGGCGCTCATGCTCGGCTTTGCCATCTGGCGCTCTTTGCGTGGCTGGCCCTTGCGGGCGCTGGCGCTGGCGGCCCTTGGCGTGGCCCTTCTGAACCCCTCCTTGCAAGAAGAAACCCGCAAGCCCCTGTCCGATATTATCCTTGCCGTGGTCGATGACAGCGCCAGTCAACGCCTCTCGGATCGTCCGGCCCAGACCGACGCGGCGCTGTCTGAACTGACCCGCGCGGTGGCCGCGCTGGACAACACCGAGCTGCGCGTTATCCGCTTTGCCGATGGTGAAAAGGACGCGGGTTCCCTGGCCCTCACCGCCTTGGCCGAGGCGATGGCCGCCGAACCCCGCGCCCGGATCGCCGGGGCCGTCATCATCACCGATGGGCAGGTGCATGATGCGGGCCTTGCCCCCAGCCTGCCTGCCCCGCTGCATGTGCTGCTCACAGGGCGCAAAACCGATTGGGACCGCCGTCTGGTGATTACAGACGCCCCCGCCTTTGCCATCATTGGCGAGGAATTTAAGCTGAAGCTCCGCATCGAAGATCAGGGCGCGGTCCCGCCCTTGGGCGCAGAGGCTGCAATCACCATCGCTGTCGATGCCGATCAACCCGTCACCTTCACGGTGCCCGTGAACACCGATCTGGAATTGCCCGTCACCCTGCCGCATGGCGGGCAAAACGTGCTGCACTTTTCCGTCGCAGGTGTTGATGGCGAACTGACCGATCGCAACAATGCCGCCGTGGTGCAGATCAACGGCGTGCGCGACCGGCTGCGCGTTCTGCTGGTCTCGGGTGAACCCCATGCGGGCGAACGGGTCTGGCGCAACCTGTTGAAGTCTGATGCGGCGGTGGATCTTGTGCATTTCACCATCCTGCGCCCGCCGGAAAAGCAGGATGGTGTCCCGGTCGATGAATTGGCGCTGATTGCCTTTCCAACGCGGGAACTGTTTGTAGAAAAGATCGAGGAGTTCGATCTCATCATTTTCGACCGTTACCGGATGCGGGGTATTCTGCCGATGGAATACCTTGATAACGTTGTCAGTTATGTTCGCAATGGCGGCACGGTTCTGGTCGCCGCGGGACCAGAGTTTGGTGCGGTCGACAGTCTTTGGCGCTCGCCTTTGGCCGAAATTCTGCCCGTGGCCCCGACGGCCCAAGTGATCGAGGAACCCTTCCGTCCGGCCCTCACCGAGCTGGGCCGCCGCCATCCGGTCACCGAGGGGCTGGAGGCGCTGGCGCCGGCAGGCGGTTGGGGCCGCTGGTTCCGTCTGGCCGAGGTAGAGCTGCTGCGCGGACAGGTCGCGATGTCCGGCCCGGGCGATCGACCGCTTTTGGTGCTGGACCGGGTGGATCAGGGCCGCATCGCGGTGCTGGCCTCGGATCAGGCGTGGCTTTGGGGCCGCGGTTTTGAAGGTGGTGGGCCGCAGTTGGAGCTTCTAAAGCGGCTGGCCCATTGGATGCTGAAAGAGCCGGAACTGGAGGAGGAGGCCCTGATGGCCGGGGTGACGGGGGATGTGCTGCGCCTGACCCGCCGCACGATCAAACCCGAACCGCCGGGCGATCTGACCATCACGGCACCGGATGGAGCTGTGACCAAGTTGACCCTCCCCGAGGTGTCACCGGGGCGCTTCCAGATGGATTGGCAGGCACCCATGGTCGGGCTGTACCGGCTTGCGCAAGATGATTTGACCCGCGTGGTGGCTGTCGGCCCGCCCGCGCCGCGCGAGTTTGTTGAAACACTTGCCTCATCCGCCGCTTTGCAGCCCGTGGTCGATACCGTGCAAGGTGGCATCCTGCAGCTGCAGGACGGCTTTCCCAGCCTGCGCGCGGTGCGTGACGGTCGGCCTGCCGCCGGGCGCGGCTGGCTGGGCTATACCCCGCGCGGGGCCTATGTGACCGAGGATCTGCGCGTTTCGCCGCTCGTTCCAGCTTGGCTTTTGCTTTTGCTGGCGGCGGGCTTTGCCTTAGCGGCGTGGCTTGTCGAGGGGCGGCGGCTCAGCGCGCGGTGAAATCGTCGAAACGATAGCCGAACCGCGCAATGTCCTCGGCGCAATCGTCGGCAAGATTGGCCGCATCTTGGTCTGAATAAAATCTGCGCCAATCCCGCGCCCGCGTGCTGGCATTGGCACGGGGCAGGGGCGTCAGGCGAAAGCCCAAATGCGTCTCTAGTGGGGCAAGATCCGTGTCGAGATGTTCCAGTCGGGCGAAAAGCTGACAACAGTCCACACCAGCCCGGTTGCGCAGATAGGCCGCTGCTGGCCAAAGCCGCAAACCAGTCCGGGTTTGCGGATGGTTGAGAAACCCGCTGAAACTCAGGGCCTTGGCCAGCCCAACAGCGGGGTGGGCAAAGCTTTGATCGCGCAGCCAATGGTAATAGCTGACCACACGATCCCAAGGATTACGCACCAGCGTAAAGCAGAACATGCCCTGCAGATCTTCGGGGCTGACAACCCCGTCAATATCGGCCAGCGTGGAGTGTTTCCAAAGCCGCCCTGCTGCTTTCAAGCCTTTGACCCGCCCGCGCCGCGCCTGCGCCTTGGGGGTGTCGCCAATCAGGATATCCTCTTTCATCGCGCGGGCCTCTAAGGCCAGCGACAGCGCCGTTCCCCCGGTTTTCGGGATGTGGACAAAGACATAGCGGCGACCGGGAGAGATGATCATGACCGCAGCCTTTCTACGGACCCACCCTTCAATATGGTGCCAATATCCTCACCGGAGGCGCCACGGGTCAAGGCCGGACGCTCCGCGGGGGATATTGGGACCAAGGTAAAAGCCATGAGCCTCAGACCGGATTTGGCAAGGGGCGACCGTCGGCGAAGGCCAGAAGATTGTCGACCGCCATCATCCCCATGGCCATGCGCACTTCGAGCGTTGCAGTGCCAAGGTGGGGCAGAAGCGTGACGTTTTCCATGGTCAGGAGCGCGGGGTGGATTCGCGGTTCCTGTTCGTAAACGTCCAGACCCGCGCCGCCGATCTGGCCGCTTTGCAGCGCTTGGGCGAGGGCGGCTTCGTCCACCACATCACCGCGGGCGATATTGATGAAAAGGCCACTGGGTTTCATCTGCGCCAATCGTTCAGCGTTGATAAGGTGGCGCGTTGCAGGCCCGCCCGGCACGGCGATGACGACGATATCGGCCCCCATGGCTTCGGGCAGGGTTACGGCGCGGGCAGGCAGGCCCGGTTCTGCTGGGGAGCGGTTGTAATAGGTGATTTCCATGCCAAAGCCGTAATGCGCCCGTCTGGCGATGGCCTTGCCGATGCGACCCATGCCGATGATGCCAAGGGTCTTGCCCGTGACATGCAGGCCCAGCATCTGCGTCGGGTACCAGCCCTGCCATTGGCCCGCGCGCACCAGCCGTTCGCCTTCCCCCGCCCGCCGCGCCGTCATCAGGATCAGCGTCATAGCGATATCGGCAGTGGCGTCAGTCACCGCGCCGGGGGTATTCGTCACGTGAACCCCCGCCGTGTGGGCGGCGGCCACGTCGATATGGTTGAAGCCGACACCAAAATTCGCGAGCAGTTTGGCCCGGGGATTGGCCACATCGGCAAAGACGGCGGCGGAATAGAGGTCGCCGAGCGTCGGCAACACGACGTCAAAATCGCGCAAGCTGGCGCGAAGTTCGGCGGGCGCCAGCGGCAGGGTGCTTTGCCGCGCGGTTACCTCAAACCGGGCACGCGCGGCCTGCATCACGGGTTCGGGCAGCGGGCGGGTGATGAGGAGTTTCATCAAAACAGCTTGCCGCCCAGCGGTACGTCATGGCCGGGGCCAATCAGCACCACCTCGCCGTTCTCGTCCGGCAGGCCAAGGATCAGCACTTCGGACAAAACCTTGCCGATCTGGCGGGGCGGGAAGTTTACCACGCCCAAAACCTGCCGCCCTATCAGGGCTTCGGGGGTATAATGTTGGGTGATCTGGGCCGAAGAGCGTTTTTCACCAATCTCGGGGCCGAAATCGACCCAAAGTTTGAAGGCGGGTTTGCGCGCTTCGGGGAAGGGTTCGGCGCGGATGATGCGGCCGACGCGGATATCCACCTTGGCGAAATCGTCATAAGTGATGGTCATTTGCCCAGCTCCCGTCCGCGGTCGGCGGCGGCCTTGATCGCGCGGTTGAGCAGCGGCGGAAAGCCGGTTTCCGCGTCCATCAATACGGCCAGCGCGGCGGCGGTGGTGCCGCCCGGCGAGGTGACATTGATGCGCAACTGGCTGGCCTCTTCGGGGGAACGGAAGGCCAGTTCGCCCGACCCGCAGACGGTAGCGCGGGCGAGTTTCATCGCGACCTCGGGCGACAGACCTTGGGCCACACCGCCTGCGGCCATTGCCTCGATCAGGTGAAAGACATAGGCCGGGCCAGAGCCGGAAACGGCGGTCACGGCGTCGATCTGGTCTTCGCTGTCGAGTTCCACGACCTCGCCCACGGCGGACATCAATTCAGCTGCCAGCGCGAGACCGGCTGCGCCCGCATGGGCGTTGGCGCAGATGCCGGTGATGCCGCGCCCCACCATGGCCGGGGTGTTCGGCATGGTGCGGACGATCGGGGTTTTGTCTCCGAAGGTGGTCTCAAAGCTGGCAATCGAAGTGCCTGCGGCGATGGACACCATCAGGGTCTTGCCATTGCCTAAAGCTTGCAGGGCGGGCAGGGCAGCGCCCATCATCTGCGGCTTGACAGCCAGAAGTGCCACGGCGGGGGCAGGCGGCACACCTTCGTTCAGATGCACGCCGGTGGCTTTCAGCCAATCCGTCGGATTGGGTTCCAAGACCCAGATCGATTGTGGCGGTAGGCCAGCTTTCAGCCATCCGGCCAAAAGCGCAGATCCCATTTTTCCGCACCCCAAAAGCACAAGCCCGCCTTGGGCGACGTCTTCCAATGCCATGGATTTCCCCCTGTTTCTGGGGCGCAGGTTAGGCCCGACCGTAGGCCTCGGCAATGGCGACTTTCAGCGCCTCGCTGGGAGAGCGATCCCCCCATGCGGCAAGCTGGAAGGCCGGGTAAAAGCGTTCCGAGGCCGTCACTGCGGCGGAAATCAGATGGTCGATCTGCTCGGGGCCAACCACTTGTCCGCCGGCAAGGCAAAGCCCATAGCGCCACACCATCAGCTTTTGTTCGGTCCAATAGGTGAAGGCACCGTTCCAGACCATGTCATTGCAGCGGTTCAGCATGTCATAGATGACCGGCAGACGCGCTTCGGGCGGTTCCATTTCAAAGGTGCAGATCAATCGCAGGGTTTCATCCTGCGCCGACCAGGCAAGGGTCAGAGAATAGGTGCGCCACTGCCCTTCAACCGCCATGGCGATCTGATCATCGGTGACGCGATCAAATTCCCAATCATGATGCGCGGCCAGATCCTCGACGATGTCGATGGGATGCAAATCATCCAGGTCAAGGAAATCTTCTGAAACTGACATGCGCGCCCCACAATGAAGCCTTGCACGGAAGATGGTCCGCTAAAGGCTGTGCGTCAGGCAAGGCCCTGCGATGCCCGACGCATCTCTTACTAGATATAGTGTGGCCAAGGCGAAAGCCTGTAAAGCGAAATCTAGGCAAATCTTCTGTGGATAAGGCGAATCAGTTGTGGATGCCTTCTGGTCACAGGGCACCCAGCTACGGATTTGTGCGGGTTTTCAGGCGCCTAGATCAACCGGAGGTTCGGCAAGCCCGCGGGTGCCCGCATCGGCGGAAAAGGTAGCGCCAGAGAGCGAAAGGGCAGCGCGATCGGCCAGTGACATGCCTTCCAGTGCGGTGGTGCAGTAAAGGGTTGAAAACCCGGGGCCACCGAAGGCCGGGCAAGAGGTATGGGGCGCGTCAAAGGCAATGGCGCGCAGGAACGTGCCTTGCGGGGAATAGCAGGCAACCCGGCCCGCGCCCCATTGTGCATTCCACAGATTGCCCTCGGCGTCGACGGTCGCGCCATCGGGATAAAGCCCCTCGGGTGCCAGATCGACAAAGACCTCTGGCGCGGCGCAGGGCCAGCCTGCCGCATCGAGTGCGACCTTCTGGATGGCTTGTGTGGGCGTGTCGGCGAAATAGGCGGTGCGGCCATCGGGGGCAAAGCAGATGGCGTTCGGGATGGTGATGCCGCCGAACAGTTTGCGCAATTCGCCGCGATACCAGCGATAGATCGCCCCCGCGCCGGGGCCTTTATCGCCATGTTTTGACATGGTGCCGATCCAGAACCCGCCCTGCCGGTCGGCGCGGCCATCGTTGGAGCGGTTGGTGGGCTTGTCCGCCTCCAGTTCGACCAGCGTCTCGATGTCTTCGCTTTCCAGATCGAACAGGAAAAGATCACGTTCGCCGGCAATCAACAGATGATCGCGCGACAGCCAACCCGCGGCAGAGATCATTTCGACAAAAGACCAGCTGCGCGGCTGCCCCTTTTCGATGCTGTGCATTTTCTTGCCCAGAATGTCGAACCAGAACAATTGGTTGCGGATCGGGTGCCAAAGGGCGCCCTCGCCAAGCTCGCAGCGGCGGTCGTCGTAGATCATGGCTGGCCTTCCGAGAATACGGCGTCATGGGCGCTGACAATGGCGCGGGCATGGGCGGCGACCTCGGCAGGTGACAAGCCGGGGGTATAAAGTGCGGTGCCAATGCCAAAGCCTGTAGCCCCGGCCTTTGCCCAAAGGCCAAAGTTGTCCGGCCCTGCGCCGCCCACGGCGTAGACCTGTGTATCGCGTGGCAGGACGGCCCGGATGGCTTTCAGCCCGTCGGGACCAATCAGCGAGGCCGGGAAGATTTTCAGCCCGTCTGCCCCAGCGGCAAGGGCCGCAAAACATTCGGTCGGCGTCATCACGCCGGGCCAACTTGCCAGCCCGCGTGCCTTGGTCGCGGCAATCACGGACGCGTCGCAATTCGGCGACACGATCAGCCGCCCGCCTGCATCGGCGACCTCCGCCACTTGGGCAGGCGTCAACACGGTGCCAGCGCCGATCTCGGCATGGGTGCCAAAGGTCCGCGCCATGGCAGCGATGGAATGCATCGGGTGGGGCGAGTTGAGCGGTACCTCAATGCGGGTGATCCCGGCGCCGATCAGCGCTTCGGCCACGGGCAGGGCCTCGTCCGGGGTGATGCCGCGCAGAATGGCGATGATCTTGCGATGGGTCATGCCTTGGCCTTTCCTGAGGCGACCGCCAACCCGGCAAGGGTACATGCGGCGGCGGGCAACGGGTCTGCGGTAACGCCTTGGGCCGCAAGCGCGCGGGTGTAATTTGCCACCAGCGCCTCGGTTCCGATCAGCCGCAGGCGTTGGCCCAGCCAATAGGGTTTGGCCCCGGCAAGTTCGGCCCCGATCAAGAGGCCAGAGAGGCGGGACCGGGCGGCAACCGGCGAAAGGCCCGCCAGCAGCCCTTCGGCGCGCAGCGAAAACAGCCGGGCGGCAAGCCGTTCGGGGCGGGACAGGGCCTCGGTTACGGCGGTGTCAAAGGCGTCTTGGTCATGGCCTTCGGGGGCGATGCCGTGGCGCAAGACCGATTGCGCGGCCAGAAGCGCGAACATCTCGCCCGTCATGAAGGTCTGGAAGGACACCACCTCGCCCGCCGAAACATGCACCCATTTTGAATGGGTGCCGGGCAGGCAGATCACGCCGTCAAAGCCGGGATCCAAGGCCAAAGCGCCCGCGATCTGGGTTTCCTCGCCGCGCATCACATCAGCGGGTTTGGATTGCGACAGGCCGGGGACAATCTGCACCTTCAGCCGCGGGTCAGCCGTTTGCACCGGGCAAAGCGCCGCAGCCGCGACGGGCGCGCAAGGGGTGGCGCGATAGGAGGCTTCCACCCAGCCTTGCCGCGCCCCGACCATGCCGCAGGCAATCACCGGGGTTTGCCGGCCTTGCGGCAGCCAATCCCCGATCAGTTTCAAAAGCGCGGGTTCAAACCCGTCGCGCGTCAGCCCGCCCATCCCCTGATCCGAAG
>Ga0255092_1000092_pt1 | contig 44883 bp, 36 predicted proteins | sample Colum_Yuk_RepC_8_2_FD_188454 | JGI IMG/M metagenome (GOLD analysis project Ga0255092, IMG submission 188454) | Freshwater microbial communities from Columbia River, Oregon, United States - Colum_Yuk_RepC_8d | ecosystem: Environmental > Aquatic > Freshwater > River | place: USA: Oregon...
GACAGCGCCCCTCCCAACCGCATCCTGACCGGCATTGCCCTGATGCTCGCATTTTGCGTGCTGGCGCCGCTCTTGGATACCGCGTCAAAACTGGCCACGGCCACAATTCCGGTTGGCCAGATCACCACCGCCCGCTTTTTGGTGCAAGGCGCCCTGATGATGCCGGTCGCGCTGTTCATGGGGCTGAACTGGCGCGTGAGCCGCCGCAACCTTGGGCTTTTGACGCTTCGGGCGGTATTTCTCCTCTCCTCGACCTATGGCTTTGTCGCGGGCGTGCAGGTGATGCCGATTGCCGATGCGCTGGCCATCGTCTTTGTTGAACCCTTCATCTTGCTGATCCTTGGCCATCTGATCTTTGGCGACCATATCGGCCCGCGCCGGATCATCGCCTCGGCTGTGGGGTTTGTGGGCTGCCTTCTGGTCATCCAACCCTCGGTGATGGCCTTTGGCCCGGCCGCACTGTTTCCGCTGATCTCGGCCTTTGCCTTTGCCGGCTATATGCTGGTGACGCGGGCCATGTCAGAAGGCGTGCATCCGGTCATGCAGCAGCTGCACACCTCGATCATTGGTTCGGCGATCTGCCTGCCCATCGTGGCGATCGCCGATGTCACCCATTGGCCAACGCTGGACCCGGTGATGCCGCAGGGCTTGGCTTGGCTCTGGCTCTTTGGCGTCGGCTTCTGGGCGGCGGCGGCACATATGTGCATGACGGTGGCGCTGAAATACGCCCCGGCCTCAACCCTGGCGCCGATCCATTACCTTGAGATCATCACCGCCGTCTTCCTTGGCTATGTGGTCTTTGGGGATTTCCCCAATGCGCTGACCTTCACCGGTATTGCGATCATCGTCGCCTCGGGGCTTTACATCATTCACCGCGAGCGGCTTGGCGCAAGTGCAAGCCATGTAGAACTGCCGCCAGATATCTGACCGGCAGGATCACCAGCATCTTCGGCGCATCAAAGCGGAGCCGCACTGGCCCCGTCACCTCATTCGAGGTGCCAATCTGGCCGTCGGGGGCGAAGTTCAGCCCTGCGATGGGCCAGCGCAGGCCCTCGCTGGTGCCGCGGACCGGCCCCATGGGAAACAGCGACAGACGCGTGCCAGAGGGCAGATCCAGCGCCAGATCGGGCGGGCAGAGGAAGGTCACATCGCGCGGCCCTAGGATCAGGCAGCGCTGGTCTGCGGCCCGCACAAGACCGCTGAACACCGCAAGCCCGTGATCCATCCGCGCGCCCGCGAATCCCAAGCCCAGAATGAACGGCGCGCGGATCAGCCGCAAAGATTTGTCAAAATCGGTGCTGTCTTGTTCGGGAACCGGAAACAACCGTCCCGCAAGCCGGGCCTTCGTCGCGGCAGAGATCGAATCCATGTCTCCGATCACCGCTTCGGGGCTATGTCCCAGCCGCAGCAAACGGTCCGCCCCCCCATCCGCCCCAACAATCCTTGGGGCAAATGCGGTCGCACGGGCCAGCTGTGCCGCCGTCACCGGGCCGCCACCGACCAGCGTAATCCCGTCCAAAGAGTCGACAATTGCCTGATTCATGCCGATACTGTTCTTCCAATTGCGGCAAACTGCCTGTTCTGCGGACACAATCAATCCTTCAAATTACCCTGATCTGTCCACGGATTCGAACAGGATAAAGGGCAATCTGCCCGGAACGAGTACTGCAGAAAGCGAATGTCCTATGACCGGGGCCAGCAAGATTCTCACCGTCTCCTATGGCACTTTCTCCTGCACATTGGAGGGGTTTGACGACCCCTTCAACACCATGAAGGCGATTGCCGAATATTTCCGCGACCTTGCGGCTGAAGATCGCTATTTCGGGGCCGAACCGCCGACGCCCGATGCCGCCATGCTGCACCGCATCGCCGAACGCGAAATTCAACGCCGGGTCGAGGCGAAGATCCAAGACAATGGCGTGATCCTGCGCGCCGGCGACCGGGAGGGGGCAGACGCGCTTCCCGCACCGGTGGTCATAGCGCCCAGCGTTCTGGCCGAGCCGCCGCAGACGGTGACCGTCTCCCCTACCCCCGTGGCAGATGCCGAAGCCGCCTCTGAAAGTGTGGCCGCCCGGTTGCAGCGCATCCGCGACCGCCATGCGGCGCAAACCGCCGCTGAACCCGGCCCGACCGTGGTGACCACACCGGTTGCCGCCGTTGTGGTCGAGGGGACGCACACCGCCGCTGCACCCGCGCCGCTTGCGACAGCCGGTTTGGACGACAGCTATACCGAAGATGAGCATGCCGAGGCGCTGCCGCCTGAATCGGCCGTGGCTGAACCTGTGATTGAAATTTCCGATCACTTGGAAAGCATTCTGGATGCGGCAGAGACGGATCTGGCTGGCTTGGCTGCCGATCCGGCGCCGGAATTGCCGGCCGTTGACCTGCACCAGATTGACCTTTCCGACGATTTTTCCGACCTGCCCGAGGCCGAAGATTTCGATCCGCCCCCCCTTGCCGCGGTCGAGGTTGAGTCCTTGGATAACGTGGACGAAACCGCGCAGAACAACGACGCGGTTTTGGCCAGCCTTGTCGACAATCTTGTCGAAACTCTTGCCGCCGCGCCGACCGAACCCGCCGATGAACCCGCCCCTTTTGACGCGTTTGATGCCGAACCCGATGACGAGGTGGCGGATAGCGGGATGCTTGACGACGCATCCACACCCAGCACCGCGACGGAAACCGACGAGAGCGCCTTGCTCTCGCGACTGTCAGAGATTACGGCCGAGGTGGACGCCGCCCAGCCGGATGCAGCCCCCGAGGTGATCGAAACCACCGATCAAACTGCACCGGCCGCCGCCGCGGACGAGGCCCCCAAACCGCAGCGTGCAAGGGCGCGCGTCATCCGCATCCGCCGCGCCGAAGCCCCGGCAGCCGAGGCCGAGACGCCCTCCCCCGTCGCCGCGTCAACGGAGGAAGCAACCGCCCAATCGACAACAGCCTTGTCTGATGAGGCCGAAGCCGCGCTTCAGGCCGAACTCGCCGCCTTGGAAGCGGAACATGGCGCCGAGGCCCCAACGACCGCAGAGGTCGAGGCCCCCGCGCCGCAACCTGCCGCCGAACGTGAGGACGACGACATCGCGACCGATATCGAGCCGCGCCACCATGCGCCGATTCCCGCCGAAGACGACGCGGTTAATCGTCTGATTGCACAAGCAAATTCAGAAATGGACGGCGAAGAAACCCGCCGCCGCCAATCTGCCATCGCCCATCTCAAGGCCGCCGCCGCCGCGACAGCCGCAGACCGCAGCGCCCAAGACAGCACCACCAGCGAAAACACCCGCATGGAGGCCTATCGCGACGATCTGGAACGCGCGGTGCGCCCGCGCCGCCCGGCCAGCGGTGGCAGCAGCACTGCCCGCCCGCACAGCGACGCCGATTCTGTACAGCGTCCGTCCCCCTTGGTTCTGGTGTCAGCCCAGCGTATCGACCGCGACCTGAGTGACGCCGCCCCGCGCGTGGTGATGCCGGTGCGCCCGCGTCGTGTCAGCGCGGCCCTGACGGATGCGAACCTGATGCAAGACGCCGATCAGAGCAACGATGACCTCGACGGCCTGCTTTCCCCGGACGAGGCGGAAAACCTGTTCGCCGACGCCTCCAGCTTTCAAGATTTCGCCGATCAACTGGGCGCAACCGCCCTGCCCGACCTTTTGGAGGCGGCCGCCGTCTATTGTGCCGAAGTGCTGCAACGCCCGGAATTCTCGCGCCCGCTGGTGATGCGCCAGATCGCGGGCCTGCCCGGCCAGACCACCACCGCGCGGGAAGATTATCTGCGCGGCTTTGGAACGCTGTTGCGGCAGGGCCGGATTGCCAAGGTCAAGCGCGGGATGTTCGCCCTGACCGACCGCTCGCCCTATCTGGCCGAGGCGCGCAAACAGACAGGCTGATCGCCATCTTCGATCAAGGCCGGGACTGCCACCCGCGCCTTCCTGCAGGCGGGTCTCCGTAATGGATTGGCCCGCCTGTATTATTTCTGATCTGGGTCAGGCTGACCGATGCCTTTGAACAAGGCCTTGAAGGGCAGAATCCAAGCGACACCCAGCAGGATGTAAACCGGCACCTCGGCCCAGAGCGGCAGACGTGGCAAGGTGTTCATCACGGTCACCGCCAAGATCACGTAGACGGGCATGCCGATCAGAAGGATCAGCAACGACAGGCGTTTGCGGGTCTTGTAGGTCAGTGCCATGGCGCCCTCGTCGTGCGGTTTCGCCTCCTCCTCGGGTCTTCAACGACGAGCGTCGAAGACGACGAGGAGTCGGCGGTTCGATCAATCGGCGAAGGGATCGGTCACCAGAATGGTGTCGTCCCGCTCGGGCGAGGTGGACAAGAGCGCCACCGGGCATTGGATCAACTCCTCGATCCGGCGCACATATTTGATCGCCGCACCCGGCAGATCGGCCCAAGACCGCGCCCCGGCGGTCGTCTCCGACCAGCCTTCCATTTCTTCGTAAATCGGCGTGCAGCGGGCCTGTTGATCGGCGGCGGTCGGCAGATAATCCATCCGCTTGCCGTCCAACTCATAGCCGACGCAGATTTTCAGCGTCTTGAAGCCGTCCAGAACGTCCAATTTGGTCAGTGCAATGCCCGAGACGCCCGAGGTGGCGCAGGTCTGGCGTACCAAAACCGCATCGAACCAGCCGCAGCGACGCTTGCGCCCGGTGACGGTGCCAAACTCATGGCCTCGCTCGCCCAGACGTTCGCCATCGGCATCGTGCAGTTCCGCCGGGAACGGGCCTTCGCCGACACGGGTGGTATAGGCTTTGACAATGCCCAGCACGAAATCAATCGCGGTCGGGCCAAGGCCGACGCCGGTCGCTGCCTGTCCGGCAATGACGTTCGACGAGGTCACGAAGGGATAGGTGCCGAAATCGATGTCGAGCAGCGAGCCTTGCGCGCCTTCGAACAAGATCCGCTTGCCCGCGCGGCGGGCTTCGGTCAGCACTTTCCAGACCGGGCCGGCATAGGGTTTGATCTTCGGTGCAATTTCCAGAATCTGCGCCTTCAACGCGGCGGCGTCCACCGGCTCCAGCCCAAGGCCCGCGCGCAGCGCGTTGTGATGGGTCAATAGACGGCCAATCCGGGTGTCGAGCGTGGCTTCATCAAAGATATCGGCAACGCGGATCGCGCGGCGGCCGACTTTGTCTTCATAGGCCGGACCAATGCCACGGCCCGTGGTGCCGATTTTGGCGACACCGGTTTGTGCCTCACGCCCGCGATCCAATTCGCCGTGAATCGGCAGGATCAGCGAGGCATTTTCAGCCAAGATCAGGTTTTCCGGCGTGATATCAACGCCCTGCGCACGCAGCTTGTCGATTTCCATGACCAGATGCCAAGGATCCACCACCACGCCATTGCCGATGACACTCAGCTTGCCGCCGCGCACGATGCCCGAGGGCAAGAGCGACAGCTTGTACACCTTGCCATCAATGACCAGCGTATGGCCTGCGTTGTGGCCCCCCTGAAAGCGGGCGATGACATCGGCCCGCTCCGAGAGCCAGTCAACGATCTTTCCCTTCCCCTCGTCACCCCACTGGGCTCCGACGACGACGACATTGGCCATGGCATATCCTTGCGCTTTGGAAAAACCGTGCGTGCTATAGCGGGCGCAGGCGACCAGCGAAACAGCAAAATGGCCGGCGCGGGGAGAAAGTCACGCCAAGGCCGTAGAAAGCGGGGCAACAGGCCCCATTTTGACGGTCGGCACACTGGTGATCTGCCCCTTGGGGCGGGTTCACGGGGTCTCGGTCGTTGCGCAATTTGCAATGATGGCTTGGGCCAGCGCCACAGCCGCGCGTGGGGGGGATTGTCTGGCGTAGACGATCTGGAAGGGATCTTCGAAGGTGAACCGATCCGCAGCAAGCACGCGGAGACGACCGGATTGAACCTCGGCGGCCGCATAATGTTCGGGCAGAAAGCCGATGAAGGCGCCGGACAGCAGCAGGATCAACGTCCCTTCCATATGCGGCGATGCGGCTTGCCAGTCGAAATCAACGCCACAGATTGGCAGGCGCGGCATATAGGTGCGCCCGGCAAAAGACTGGCGCGACAGCAAATCGGGCGTCAGATCGGCGTCCGCGACGCCGAACAGCGGATGGTTTCGACCGCAGTAAAGCTTTTGCGTCTCATGGAAGAGAACCTGTGCCGTGGTGTTCACCGGACGCGCCGGAGCGGGCATCAGCACCAGCTGATAGGTGCCACTCAGCAAACCCTGCGACAGGATTTGCGGGGTTGCCACGTCCAGCTCCAACGTCACCCGTGGGGCACGGCGATGAAAGGCCGCAATCGCCAGATCAAGGTTCAGGGCGGGATTGGTGACCATGGCATCCACAGTGCCAAACGACAGCACCCCGCCAAGTTCGCCCACCACATCGCCCATCGCCGTCTGGAACCGATCCAGTGAGCCAAAGAGATCAAGACAGGCATCATAAACCTGCCGCCCCTCCTCGGTCAGAAAAAAACCACCGCGCCCGCGTTCGCACAGCCGCACGCGCAGGCGATCTTCAAGGTGGCGCATATGGGTCGAGATTGTTGCCTGGCTCATCCCAAGGCTGATCTGGGCGGCGGAAAAGCCGTTGCAATTCACAATCGTAGCAAAGATCCGCAACAAACGCAGATCAACATCGCTCAGGGGGACACTGTCCGCAGATCGTTTGGTCGCTTGCTTCATACATTGATAAAATCACAACTAAACATGAAAACATAGATATTTTTTGAAATGAACGGCGATGGTTCCCTAGCCGGATGCACAGCAAGGGAACTTCGTATGTCAGCCAATTCCTATGACACCGGGCGGCTCAATCTGCCTTTTGTGGGTATCTGCACCTTTGGCAAATCGCCCTACCAGCCCGACTGGGACGCGATTGAAGCCGATGTTGCGATCCTGGGTGCGCCGTTTGATTTCGGCACGCAATACCGGTCGGGCGCACGGTTTGGACCGCGCGGGGTGCGCGAGGCGTCGACCTTGTTCAGCTTTGGCCATGGCGGTGCCTATGACCACGAAGATGACGTGACCTATCTGCCTGCAGACAAGGTGCGGATCGTCGATCTTGGTGATGCCGATATCATCCATACCGACACCGACAGAAGCCATGCCAACATCGAATATGGCGTGCGCAAGATTTTGAAGGCGGGGGCCTTGCCGGTGGTGATCGGCGGCGATCATTCGGTCAACATCCCTTGCATTGCGGCTTTTGACGAAGATTGTGCGGCCAATGGTCCGATCCATGTCGTACAGATCGACGCGCATCTGGATTTCGTCGATGTGCGTCACGGCGTGCGCAATGGCCATGGCAGCCCGATGCGCCGCGCGGCGGAAAAGCCCTATGTTTCGGGGCTGACGCAGCTTGGTATCCGCAACGTGTCCTCCACCGCCCGCGATGGCTATGAGGATGCGCGCCAGATGGGGTCTGACATCCTGTCGGTGCGCCAGATCCGCGCCTTGGGGGTCGAGGCGGTGCTGGCACGGGTTCCGGCCGGCGCGCGCTATTACGTCACCATCGACATCGACGGCTTTGATCCGTCCATCGCACCCGGCACCGGCACGCCGTCGCATGGTGGGTTCATCTATTACGAGGTGCTGGAGCTGCTGGCGGGTCTGTGCCAGCGCGGCACGGTGGTTGGCGTTGATCTGGTCGAGGTGGCGCCGGATTACGACCACACAGACACGACCACGATTTTGGCCGCGCAGGTGCTGATGAACCTGATCGGGCGGATCATGCACGCGCGGGGTCTGTGACCTATGGGGGCGGTTCGCTACAGCTTTGAGGGCGAAAGCGTTCTGGTCACCGGGGCCAGCCGGGGCATCGGTTTCGCTGTGGCCAAGGCGTTTGCCTTGGCCGGGGCCGATGTGACGATCCTGTCCTCGGGCGCAGGTATTCATGCGGCGGCGGCAGAGATTGCCACGCAGGCCGGGCGGCCTTGTTCGGCGCTGGAATGTGACATCACCGACAGCGCGGCGGTCAAAGCGGCGCTGGCGGGGATGGGGCGCATCGACGTGCTGGTGAACAATGCCGGGTTGGAGCGGATCACGCCGCTTTTGGAGGAAGGTGTTGAGGAGACGTTTCGGCGCATCACCGACATCAACACCAACGGCACCTTCTATGTCACGCGCCATGCCGTGCCAAAGATGGCCTCAGGCGGGCGGATCATCGTGACCGCCTCGATCTGGAGCCGCGTCGCGGTGCCGGAATTTGCGGCCTATGTCACCTCGAAACATGCCAACCTTGGCTTCATGCGGGTGATGGCGAAAGAGCTGGGGCCGCAGGGCATCCGCGTGAACGCCGTCTGCCCCGGCTGGGTGCGGACAGAGGCGGCGATGCTGTCGCTGGCGAATATGTCGCAACGGACGGGGCGCACGGAAGAAGACCTGCTGGCCGAGATCGTGGCCGCACAGGTCTTGCCGGGGCTTTTGGAACCTGACGATCTGGCAGCGCCCTATCTGTGGCTCGCCTCGGACGGGGCGCGCGACATGACGGGGCAAGCCTTGATGCTGGACCGCGGCGAGGTGATGGCATGAGCCGCGTTCTGGTTACTGGCGCCAATCGCGGGATTGGTGCGGCCTGCGCCTTGGCCTTTGCCCGCCAAGGCGCGCGGGTTGCGCTGGCCGATATTCGTTTGCCGCAAGACACCGCTGCGGCGGCTGAGGCGGCGGGCGCAGCCGAGGTGGTCAGCCTGTCTTGTGACGTGTCTGATGCGGCGTCAGTTGCGGCTCTCGGAGCTTCCATCGACGCCACCTTTGGCGGCTTGGATGTGCTGGTGCATTGCGCAGGGATCATTCACGAAGCCCCCCTGCTGGAAACCCCGGTTGCCGATTTTGACCGCGTGATTGGCGTCAATCTGCGCGGCTCTTTCCTGATTGGTCAGATGGCGATTGGTCGGATGACCGGCAGCGCCGATGCCCCGGCGCGGGCGATCCTGATTGCCTCGGACATGGCCTATTACGGGCGCGAGACGTTTTCGCCCTATGTCGCGTCAAAGCATGGCGTGCTGGGGCTGGTTCGCAGTTGGGCCAAGGAATTCGCCCCGCGCGTTCTGGTCAACGCCATCTGCCCCGGCCCGATTGACACCGAAATGCTGGGCGCCGCGAACATGAGCGCCGAATGGCGCGCGCGCGAACTGGCGATCCCGCTGGCCCGCTTTGGCCAGCCCGAGGAGATGGCCGCGCTGGCGGTGTTCCTTGCCGGGGACGGTGGGCGCTATTTCACCGGTCAAGGTATTGGCCCCAATGGCGGGAGCATTATGCCATGATCCGCAATCCGATCCCGTGGCCCAATGGCGCGAAATGCGCGGCTTGTGTCACCTTTGATATGGACGCCGACAGTCTGGTCCACATCGCCCATCCGACCGATGGGCATAGTCGGGTTTCGGCGATTTCCATGCTGCAATACGGGCCGCAAGTGGCCATTCCGCGTATTGTCGAAAGCTATCGTCAGCTGGGCATCCGCCAGACGTTTTTCATTCCGGCCTGGTGCATCGAGCAATATCCGCAGGCGGTGGAAACCATCCTGAAGGGCGGGCACGAAATCGCCCACCACGGTTTCTTGCATGAACATCCCCGCGAATTGTCGGATGACGAAGAAGCGCACTGGCTGGACCGGGGCATCGATGTGATCGTGCGCGCCACCGGGCAACGCCCGCGCGGCTGGCGCGCACCGCTTTACAACTTCTCGCACCGGTCTGCAGATCTCTTGGCGGAACGCGGCTTTGCCTATGACGCCTCGTTGATGGGCGATGACCAGCCTTACCTTTTGGAAAGTGCCAAGGGGCGGCTCGTGGAACTGCCCTCGCATTGGGGGTTGGATGACTGGCCGCAATATGTGCAGTCGATGGATCTGGATTACATGATGCCGATCCGCGCGCCGGAACAGGGGCTTATGCCCTTCGTTCAGGAGTTCGAGGCGGCCTATGCCCATGGCGGGCTGTGGGTGCCCGTCGTGCATCCCTTTGCAACCGGGCGGCTGGCGCGTTGGCATCACTGGCACCAATTCCTGCAAACCGCAGTGGCGCGCGGCGATGTCTGGTTCGCGCCGATGGAGGACATCGCAGCCCATGTACAGAATCTGGTCGCCACCGGCGGCTGGACACCCCGCATCGACCGGCTGCCCTACTACGCCGCCCCAGTGCGGGTCGAATAACGAAAGGTCGGAATAACCGACACCATCAAAAACGGGAGGACGACAATGAGCGAGAGGGACAACGGCTGGAGCCGCGAATTGCGGCGGCGGATCAAGGTCTATGACGAGATTGACGCAAAGAACGACTGGCACGGCCAGATGGGCGCGGGTGACTACTGGGGGCTTTTGGTGCTGACAGTGGTCCTTGTGGCCGGGTTCTCGGTTTGGGGGGGCTGAGATGACACATACGGACACAACTGAGCAGCAGGGCTACAGGGACGCCGCAGAACGCGGCGACCTGCCGCTGTTGCCCGCAGAACGGCTGTGGGGGTTTTGGGAATTCACCTATGCCAACTCGGCGCTTGCGATTGCCACCTGGGCCTTCCTGATCGGCGGCGCGGTGGGGCTTTTCGTTGGCCCGCGCGAAGGCATCGCGGCCATCGTGATCGGCAATATCATCGGGGTCATCCTGACCGCCCTGCCCACCTGCGTTCCCGCCGGGAAATACGGGGTTGAACAGTTCACCGCGCTCCGCAGCCAGTTCGGACCGAATGGCAGCCGTCTGGTCTATTTCCTTGCCGTGGTGTTCCTGACCATGGGCTGGCTTGCCGTGCTGAGCATGATGTTCGGCCGCTCTATCGACGGGCTGACCGCGCTGGTTTCGGGCGGCGAGGCGGCACCGCTTGGCCCCAAGGTCACGATTGCCGCCATTGGGGCAATTTTGCTGACATGGTTCGTGGTCGCCAAGGGGCCGACCTCGATCAAGTTCTTCAACATGGTCATTTCGCCCGCGCTCGTTCTGCTGATGGGCTGGATGATGTATCTGATCCTGAGCCACCATTCCTTTGGCGAGTTGATGGCGATGCAAGCGCTGGCCCCGCCGTTTGAAGACAAGACCCTGAACTTCATCATCGCGGTCGAGGTCAACCTTGCCGCCGGGTTTTCATGGTGGCCCTATATCGGCAACCTTGGCCGCCTGACGCGCAACGAACGCACCGCCTTCTGGCCTAATATCATCGGCATCTTCGGCGCCGCCGCCTTGGGCGAGGTCGTGGGGCTTTTGGGGTCTGTCGCACTTGGCAACAGCGACCCGACGATCTGGATGGCGCAGGTGGGCGGTGTTGCGGTTGGGGTGATTGCGCTGGGCTTTGTGGCCTTTGCCAATGTCACCTCAATGGCGAACATCCTGTACACCTCGGTCGTGGGCCTGCGCCAGATCGGCACTCGCGCCATCCGCGGGATCCGCTGGGATATGCTGCTGTTTTTGTTCTGCGTGGTGCCGCTGATCCTCGTGGTGTTTTACCCCACGATGTATGACGGGTTCTTCATCTTCCTCGTCTGGACCTCGGCGCTGAACTCGGCGCTCGCCGGGATCGGCATTGCGGATTACTTCTTTCTGCGTCGCCAGAAGCTGGACTTGGGCGGCCTGCACGGTGATCCGGCCACCTCGCCCTATCGTTTTGCGGGCGGGTTCAACCCCATCGGCATCGTGGCGCTGATCGTGGGCTTTGTCGTCTATGTTGCCGTGTTCAACCCGCAAACATTGGAAAGCGTGCCCGCGTTCAAATACCTGACCGCGTCCTTGCCGTCGTGCTTTGCGGCCGGGCTGGTTCACTATGTCCTGACCCGGATCTTCGCCAAGGGCGAAGGCTGGGGCAACTATCCGCGCGGCTGACCCTTCGGCCCGTTTACTTTGGCGGGGGTCCTGCATCCCCGCCGCTTTTTCCCAAACCGCAAACCCGGCGCAGCGCCCGCCCTCAGGGAGGTTCCCCCATGTCTTTGGATTTCGACTATATCATCATCGGCGCCGGTTCGGCCGGCTGCGTGCTGGCCAACCGGCTGAGTGAAGACCCCGCTTGCCGCGTGTTGGTTTTGGAATATGGCGGCAGCGACAAGTCGATCTTCATCCAGATGCCGACGGCGCTGTCGATCCCGATGAATGGCACCAAATACAACTGGAAATACATGACCCAACCCGAACCGGGGCTGGACGGACGGCGGGTGCATTGCCCGCGCGGCAAGGTCTTGGGCGGGTCTTCCTCGATCAACGGTCTGGTCTATATGCGCGGCCATGCCAGCGATTTCGACGAATGGGAGAGCTTGGGCGCACGCAACTGGGGCTATGCCAACTGCCTGCCCTATTTCCAGCGGGCCGAAAGCTGGAAGGGCGGTTCCGACGCCTATCGCGGCGCACAAGGGCCACTGGCGACCAACGCTGGAAACGAGATGAAAAACCCGCTGTACCGCGCCTTTGTCGATGCGGGCCACGAGGCGGGCTATATCACCACCGAAGATCCCAACGGCCATATGCAAGAAGGCTTTGGCCCAATGCACATGACGGTCAAGGACGGCGTGCGCTGGTCAACCGCCAATGCCTATCTGAAACCGGCGATGTCGCGGCCCAATCTGAAAGTGCTAACCCATGCCATGACCCGCCGCGTGCTGCTGGACGGCAAACGCGCCGTGGGTGTGGAATATGACCATCAGGGCCAGACCCACACCGCCCGCGCCAAGCGCGAAGTGCTGATCTCAGCCGGGCCCATCGCTGCGCCGCATCTGTTGCAACGCTCAGGGATAGGCCCTGCGGCGGTGTTGCAGGCGGCGGGTGTGCCGGTGCTGCACGACCTGCCCGGCGTGGGCGAAAATCTGCAAGACCATTCCGAGGTCTATATCCAATACGCCTGCAAACAGCCCATCACCCTGAACGGCAAGATGGGACTATGGAGCCGTTTCCTGATCGGTGCCGAATGGGTGCTGTTCAAACGCGGCCTGTCGGTATCGAACCATTTCGAAAGCGGCGGCTTTATTCGGTCGGATGCGTCGTTGGCCTCGCCCGACATTCAGTTCCACTTCCTGCCTGCGGCGATGCGCTATGACGGCAAAAAGCCGCTGGATGGCCATGGCTTCATGGTGCTGACCGGGCCGAACAAACCGAAAAGCCGGGGCCATGTGCGGCTGCGCTCTGCCGATCCCTACGAACAGCCCGATATCTTGTTCAACTATCTCGACCGCGAAGAGGACCGCGAAGGCTTCCGCCGTTGCCTGCGTCTGACGCGCGAGATCATCGCCCAGCCTGCCTTTGATCCCTTCCGTGGGGAGGAAATCGCGCCTGGCAAGGATGTGCAAAAGGACGACGAGATCGACGCTTGGGTGCGCGAAACGCTGGAAAGCACCTATCACCCCTGCGGGTCGTGCCGGATGGGTGAGGATGAAATGGCAGTGGTGGACAGCCAGTTGAAGGTTCATGGGCTGGAAGGTCTGCGGGTCATTGACAGCTCGGTCTTCCCCAGCGAGCCAAACGCCAACCTGAACGCCCCCACGATCATGCTGGCCGAGCGCGGGGCCGATATGGTGCGCGGTCGCCCGTTGTTGCCGCCCTCCAACGCAGCCGTCGGCAAGGCCCCCGGCCTTGGCCAGACCCAGCGCAGCGGCAAACCACGGCGTGAGGTTCGCGGCTAAGACGGGGGGCGCGCGTCTTAACCGGCGCGCGCCAAGACCCGTGTCAACGCCTCTAGCCCCGGACCAAGCTGCTGCGGCACAACTCCGGTAAAGCCCAACAAAAGACCGGGGCGCGGCAACGGCCCGGCCCCATATTCGCCCAGCGGATAGGCATGCACCCCGGCCTCAACCGCCCGCCGTGCCACCGTGCGGTCATCCTGCCCCGGCTGCAGCCAAGCGATGGCGTTCATACCGCTGTCGGGCATATCGACCTCGTAAAGCCCTGCCCCGGTTGTCTGGGCTACGCGCAAAAACTCCTGCCGCCGTCCGGCGTAAAGGTCGCGCATCCGGCGCAGGTGGCTGGCAAAATGGCCATCCGCAATGAAGTTGGCCAGGGCCATCTGCGTCGCCTCTGGCACAGATCGCACCATCAGGGCGATGGCATTGCGGAACATGCCCACCAGCGCGTGCGGCAAGACCAGGTAACCAAGGCGCAAGGCAGGAAACAGCGCCTTTGAAAAGGTGCCGACATAGATCACCCGCCCCGTGCGGTCGATGCTGCGGATCGAAGGCAAGGGACGGCCAGTGTAGCGAAACTCGCTGTCGTAATCGTCCTCCAAAATCCACGCATCGTTGGCATTCGCCCAGTCCAGCAGCCGCAAGCGCCGGGCCAGCGACATGGTGCGCCCCAAGGGATGCTGGCGCGAGGGCATGACGAAGGCGAGCCGCGCGCCTGCGCCCTGCGCGACGGCGGGTTCAAAATCCATGCCCTCTTCATCGACCGGAACATGGACCAGCCGACGGCCAAGCGATTGGAACAGATTGCGGGCGATCAGCGGTCCGGGGTCTTCGAACAACAGCCCATCGCCCGGATCGGTCAGCAAGAGGGCGGCCACCATAAAGGCGGCATGCCCGCCGGGTGTGATGACGATCTGTTCGGGGTCACAGGCATCGCTGCGGTGCAGGGCTAGATAATCGGCAATCGCGTGGCGCAGCGGCGCATAGCCCGCCGGATCGCCATAGCCCATATTGCCGCGATAGGCCTGACGGGTCTGCCGGTTCACATATTTCTGCCAAAGCGCAAAGGGAAACTGGTCATAGGCCGGTGAGTTCGGCAGGAAGGGCCGGTTTTCACGCGGAATGAAGTAAACCTCGGCCGCGCCAAAGCGCGAGCCAAGCCCGGACACCCGAGGCACGGCTGTGCTGGCCGGATCCGTCTCGGGCTGGCTTCGGAACCGTTGCGGCACATGTTGCGGGATCGTGGCCGCAACAAAGGTGCCAGACCCGTGGCGCATTTCCAAAAAGCCTTCGGCGGCAAGGCTTTCCAGCACTTGCACCACGGTTTGGCGCGAGACGCCCAGATCGGTGGCCAGCGCCCGGCTGGCCGGCAACCGCGTGCCGCCCGACAGGGAACCGGCCAAAATCATGCCGCGCAGCTGATCCTCGATCTGGCGGAACAAGGGCGTGCGGCTGTCGCGGTCGATGACGATCCGTGTCAGCAGGGCGCCGGACTTTCGTTTGGCCATGGGCTATCCCTCCAGCATCATCCGCCCTTTGTAGCGCAGGACCGCGCAGGCTCAACCCGCGTGCAGGGTCTCCAGCGCCGCCGCATGCAATTGCGCATTGGCTGCCATCAACACCGTGTCAAAGCGCGCCGCATCGGCCAAGGGGCGCCCGTCCCAATCCGTCACGACCCCACCCGCGCCAAGGATGATCGGCATTTGCGGCAAGATGTCGTAATCGTGGACGTTGCCTTCCAGCAGCAGATCCACGGTGCCAAGCGCCAAGAGCCCCGCCGCATAGCAATCATGCGAGGCGCGGGCAAACCGGGCTTGCCTTGCAAGCCGGTCATAGCGGCCCCGCTGTGCGGTGTTGAAATGGTCAGGGGCGGAGGTATAGACCACCGCCTCGGCCAGCGCGACGGTGGCACTGGTCCGGGTGGGTTGGCCGTTGAACAGCGTCGGCGTGCCGCTTTGGCCCAGCCAGCGTTCGCCAGTGATCGGCTGATCGATCAGGCCCAGCACCGGCTGGCCCTGATGCAAAAGCGCGATCTGAGTGCCAAAGGCCAAAGAGCCGGAGACGAAGGATTTGGTCCCATCAATCGGGTCCAGCACCCATACCCATTCGGCATCCGCCTGATACAGGCCGAATTCCTCGCCGCGGATGCCATGGGCCGGGAAGCGGGCCATGATCGCCGCACGCATCGCCTGTTCCGCCTCGCGGTCGGCAATGGTGACGGGGCTGGCGTCGTCTTTGGCGTCCACCGCAAGGCGGGTGCGGAAATGGCGGCGGATCACCGGACGCACCGTGTCGGCCATGGCATGTGCCAGCGCGGTCATCTCGGGCGGGCAATCAGAGGTGAGGTGTGCAGTCATGGCATTGTCCTAAGGGGTTCGGCGGCGGTGGCGATGTCATCCAACATGGCGCGCACCACCTGCATCTGGCGCAGGGCGGCCGCGCGTTCACGCGCGAGGCGGGCCGCAAGATCGCCCGGGCCGGGATCGGTGAAACTGGCGGTTCGGGCCGGGATATAGGGGTCGGCGTCTTCGCCCGGAAACCGCAAGGCCGGGGCGACGTAGTCTTCCTCCTCCTCCAGCCCGAAGGCCGCGATCTGTGGCTCTGGGTGGCCCAAAAGCAGCAACTCGACCAAAAGCGCCTGCATCGGCAGATGGCCTTCGCCGCTGCGGCAGGCCTGATGCGCCCAGCCGCCGCGATCGGGCAACACGAGGCAATCCTTGACGTGGGCCTCGCGCAGCCAGGGCGCCTGCTGGTGCAGGGCAGCCAGCGGCATTTCACCCGCATTCACCATGTTGCCAAAGTCGAACAAGAGGCCAAGGCGCGGGTTCCCGACGGCCTTGAGAATCTGGATCAGCTCGGCTGAGGTCAGATCCTCGTGCTGTTCCAGCGTGAAGCGCAGCCGCTGGTCAGGATCAAGGGCGGCCAGACCGCGCAGGTCTTCGATGGCGCGGGCGATGATCGTCGAAACCCGGCCTTCGTAGCGCGGATAACAGCGCATCGCGACAGCCCCTACCGCATGGGAAATGGCCACCGTGCGCGCCAGATCGGCCGCTTCGGTCGATGAGGTTTCGACATGCACCGCCAGCCCAAGGTGGCGCGCCTCGGCCCCAAAGGCGCGCAGATCGGGGTCAGACATTGCAGAAAGGCTGGCCTCCTCGCCGTCCTCGACATGGATCTGCACGCCCACCAACCCATGTGCCGCAGCATGGGTCAGAAGATCGGTCGGCACCATGCCGCCAAAGCGGAAGTTCAGATGAAAGGCATAGGCATGGGCGAACAGCGGGGCGGTGCGGGCGCGATGGGCCAGCCGAGCCGCCTCGGCCGGGGCAAGGGCCGCAATCCGGCGCTGCCAATCCTCTGCGTCAAACGACGGCGACAGGGTCATGCCGCAGCCTCCTGCCGCCGTTCGCGCTGGCGCAGCAGCGACCACAGAACCGCACAGATCACGGTGACAAGGATGAACAAGATGCCAATGGCGTTGATCATCGGGCTGATGCCAAAGCGCATCCGCGCGCCGATTTCGGTCACCAGCGTATGGTTGCCGCCGATCGAGAAGATCGTGGTGTTGTAGTTCTCAAAGCTTTGCAGAAAGGCGATCACGGCAGCGGTCACGATGGTGGGCCGCAAAAAGGGCAGCGTGATGCGCCGGAACGCCCGCGCCCGCGTCGCGCCAAGATCAAGCGCGGCTTCTTCCAGCGTGTGATCTTGCCGTTGCAGACGGGCCATGAACATCAGCATCGCATAAGAGGCAATGAAGGCCGATTGGGCAAGAATGGCCGTAAACAGCCCGGCCGTGGTGCCAAGATTGCGCCACAGGATCACAGTCGAGATGCCGATGATAAGCCCCGGCGTCAAAAGCGGCGAGACCATCACCGTATAAACGATCCCAGCCGAGCGCCGCCCAAGTTGCGACAGCAACAACGCCCCCGAAAGCCCCATCGGCAGGGCCAACGCCATAACCGCCACCGCGATGAGAAGCGAATTCACCAGCCCCGACCACATCCGCGCATCAGCCCAGAATTCCGCGAACCAGCGCAGGGTGAACCCCTGCCAGATCGTGATCGACGGCGGCGAATAGGAATTGACGCCCGCCGCCACCATGACGCCCAAGGGCAGGAACATGTAGGCGAAAAACAGGCCCATATATATACGCAACACAAAGGTGCTGCCCGTGCCGGTTCTGGTCATTTGGCGATGTCCTTCAGATTGACTTTCAGAATACGCATCATCCCGAAAATGAAAACCGTGCAAACGGCAAGCAGGCTGAGCGCGTAGGCTGCGCCGACATTCCAGTTGGTTGCCTCAAAAAAGCGGTTGTAGATCAACTGGGTGAACCATGGCGATGCGGTGCCGCGCGTCATGATGTAAGGCACGGCGTAAGAGCCTGCCGACAGCATGAAGGTCATGATGCAGCCCACGGCAATGCCGGGCCTTGCATGTGGGATCACCACGCGGCGGTGGATATTCCAAGTCGAGGCCCCAAGGTCGCGCGCGGCTTCGACCTGATTGCTGTCCAGCGTTTCCAGCACGTTATAAAGCGGGAACACCATGAACAGGATATAGGCATAGACCATGGCAACAAAGACGCCGGTGCCGCTTTCAAGGAAGGGCACGGGATCGAACCCCAAAAATCCCAGCAGCAGGTTGGCCGGCCCGTTTTGGTTCAGGATCATCTGCCACGCAAAGATCCGCAAAAGCTCGTTGATCGCATAGGGGATCACCAGCCCAAGCATGATGACCGAGGCCGTGCGCGGGGTTTCCAGTTTGGCCACGGCATAGGCGATGGGATAGCAGACCACCAGCGCGATGGCCGAAACCGCCAGCGATGCCGCGATGGTCTTGGCAAAGATCGCCAGATGCGCGGCGCCCATCTGGCCGAAGTTCGCCAGCGTATAAACCTTGACCGGGGTGCTTTCGGTTGCCTCCAAGGCGGCGATTTCCGCCTTCAGCCCTGCCTCTTTCGCATCAATCGCGGCCAGATCGGCGGTGCGTTTTGCAACATCGGTTTCAGCTTTGGCGGTGCTGCGGTCCAGCGCCATCACGTCAAGCTGGTTGTAAAGCCCGTCAATTTGCACCGAGATTTCGGCAGACCCGGCAGGCCGCTCCATCCGCCAGAAGGATTGTTCGATCATGATGAGTTGCGGCGCAGCGATCAGGCCGAAGATCCAGATGCCCGAAAACAGCAAGATCAGGGCCGACAGCGGCATGCCGAAGGCGCGGAAAAGTCTAGTCATCTGACATTTCTCCCTTGGGCAGGATCACCGCCTCGGTCGCCTTGAACCCCAAAGCCACCTCGCCCGATGCAAGGGCCTCGCGCCCGTCATGCGGCAAATGCAGTTTCAACTCGCGCCCGCCGGTTTCAACGACCAAGGTCGACCACGCGCCTTCCATGTCGCGGCGCAGGATACGGGCTGCAATGTGGTTTTCTTCGGTTTCGCCCGCCGCCAGAAGCCGTAGTTTTTCGGGCCGCAGGAACAGGATCGCATCGCTTCCCGCGCCCAGCCCCTTGGGGTTGCTGGCGCGGAACCCGCCCAGCGGGGTTTCCACCAGCGCCATCCCATCGGCGCAAGAGGCCACCTTGGCGTTCAGCGCATTCGTTTCGCCAACGAAGGTGGCGACAAAGGCGTTGTCGGGTCGGTCATAAATGTCGTCCGGAGAGCCGATCTGCATGATGCGGCCGCGGTTCATCACGGCCACCCGGTCGCTCATCGTCAGGGCCTCGCCCTGATCGTGGGTGATGTAGACAAAGGTGATGCCAGTCTTGGCCTGAATTTGCTTCAACTCAGCCCGCATATGCTGGCGCAGCTTCAGGTCCAGCGCCGACAGCGGTTCGTCCAACAGCAGCACCGAAGGTTCCACCGCCAGCGCGCGGGCAATGGCGACCCGCTGCTTTTGCCCACCCGAAAGCTGGGCCGGCAGTTTTTCGGCATGATCGCTCAGGGCCACGGTGGCCAGCAATTCATAGGCCCGGTCCCGCCGCTTTGCGCGCGACCAACCACGCATTTCCAGCCCGAAGGCCACATTTTCCCAGATCGACATCAGCGGAAACAGCGCAAGGTTCTGGAAAATCAAAGCCGTAGGGCGAACCGACGGATCAATCCCGACCATCGAGGTGCCCCCAATTTTGACATCCCCTTCGGTCGGGTCCAGAAAACCCGACAAGAGACGCAAAAGCGTGGTCTTGCCGCAGCCCGACGGGCCGAGGATGGAAAAAAACTCGCCCGGCTCGATCCGAAGATCGGTCGGCTGCACAGCCTGAAACTGGCCAAACCGGACCGATGCCCGATCAAATTCGATTGCCTTGCCCGTCGTTTGACCTGTCATCTCGGGGTCCATTCCTTGGTTGGTGGTGTGTGGCGGCGCGAGGGGGGAGATTGCCCCCGCGCCGCCCGTTCGCCCGTGATCAGGCGTTGGTCAGCTTCTCGACGTATTCTTCGCGAACTTGGCTGAACCACGGCGTGAACATCGGCCACCACCACAGGTTGGCGATGGCGTCGCCCGGATAGGCGAACTCGAATGCGGCGCGACCGGCGTCCGACATATGGGCGGCACTGCCCAAAGCGGCCGAGTTATAGCCGGTGTTGTTCGAGAACATGCCGCCAACCTCGGGCGAAAGCAGGAAGTTCAAGAGCGCATAGGCCTGATCGATGTTTTCGGCCCCCTTCGGCACGGCGGCGGTGTCCATCCATGCCAGCGCGCCCTCTTTCGGGGCGGCGTAACGCCATTTCGCATCCACATCGCTGTTCAGCTTGATGCCCGTGGTGTCCCAGGTCTGGCCAATGGTGCAGCCCGCGTCGGTGAAGGCGGTGGTCGCCTCGGTCGCATTGTTCCAGTAGGATCCGATGTTCTTCTTGTGCTTGGCGGCGAAAGCCACGCAGCCGTCGAAGATACGGCGGGTGTCTTCCTCGGTCTTGTAAAGGTCCATCGCCCGGTTCGACGGCAGCTCGCCCGTTGCATCCAGATAGATGGCAAGGCTGACCAGCACCGATTTTTGCCGCAGTGCGACTTTGCCGTCCAGCCCATCGGCCCAGAGATGCGCATAGGACAATTCGCCCGGTGCCACGTTCAGCGCGCTGCTGTCATAGGTGATGCCTTCGGTGCCCCAAGTGAACGGCACCAAGTAGCGCTTGCCGCGACGGGCCGCGCCCAGTTCCAGCGACGAGCGCCACAGCGACGGTTCGATCAGACCGACGTTCAGCTTGGTTTCGTCGATTTCGGCCAGCAGATCGCCCTCGTCATAGTTCGGGCGGGTGTCGACCGACGGGAAGATCAGGTCGAACCCCTGCCCGCCCGCTGCGCGCAGCTTGCTGGCGGCTTCTTCGTTCGACCCATAGGTCGAAACGTTGATTTTGATGCCGGTCGCCTTTTCGAAGGCTTCGACGATGTTCGGCTGGAAATAATCCCCCCAAGCGAAGACGTTCACCACCCCAGAGGAGGCAAGCGAACGACGGGCGAAAAGCGGTGCAGCCAGTGCCGCGGTGCCGGTGGCAAGAAGGCTGCGGCGTGTCAGGGTTGTCATGGTCGGTGTCCTTTTGTTGCAAGGTTTGCAGGTGGGAGTGGTAGTCATTCTCTGTGACCGTTTTGCGAAAGTGTTGCAGATGGAAAGGGTTAGGCGGTGCCGATATCCGGCAAGCGCAGGCGCGAGCTGGACAAAAGCCCCTGTTCCTCCAGAACCGGATAGGCCAGCGTCGCCAGAAGCGAGTTGATCTGCTTCAGGTCGCGGATCGTGTCGAGGTGCAGCGAACTCGTCTCGATGCTGCGGATGCCACGGTCGCGCAGCCGCCCGAAATGCAGCGCCGTGGCGCGGCGTTCGGCCTCGCGGAAGCGTTCCTTGGCACGCACCAAGGCCAGTGCGGTGTTCTGATCGCGCGACACGATGATGTTGAAGGCCAGACGGGCGTCGGTCAGCAAAAGGCCATGCAGATCGACCAGTTCCTGCCAGCCTTCGGGGCTGAACGACAGACCACGGTCATGCTTGCGCTTCACATGCGCCAAAAGATTGCTGCTGGCGACATCACCTGCCTGTTCCAGCGCGATGCAAGCGGCCAGCAATTCCTGCATCCGTTGCGTGGCGGTAGCGTCCATGCCGCTGTTGGCCAGACGCGCCAGATAAAGTTTGATCTCGCTATGCGACCGGTCGATCCGGTCGTCGAGTTTGGCAACAGCGTCGATCCGGGCCGCGTCCGGCACCTCGTAAAGCTGGATCACGGTGTCCAGCATGGTTTCAAGGTCGCCGCAAATGCCGACAACCTCGCGGGTGACATTGGCCAGCGCCTGTGATGGCGCACCGAGAACGCTGTCGTCCAGCGTCGTGGCGGGGATCAAATTGGCCGAGGGTTGCGCCTGCTTAGACAAGAGCGACAGGACGAGATCATGCGCGCGCCGTGCCAGTGGCAAAGACAGCACCACGACGGCAAAGTTGAAGGCAATATGGCCGTTCAGAATTTGCGCCGCAGCATTTGGCCCGAGCCAGTCCGGCCCCAGCGAGGCGGTCCGCAGCGCCATCAGCGCCAGAACAGCCGCCCCGCCCCGCAGCGCAAGGTTGGCCACCGGCACCGCCCGCGTCTGGGGCACCGCACCACGCGACAGCACCACGGCAATCAGCGCCCCGCCCAAATTGCCACCGAGCATCAGCACCAAACCAAGATCGGCCGGAATCAAGCCGCGCGTCGCCAGCGCCACCACCAGCAGGATAAAAGCGACCGAGGAATGAAACAGCCACGCACAAATCGCCGCGACAACAAAGGCCGTTGCGGGATCATCGGTCAGATAGCCGATCACCAACGGCAGGAAATGGCTGTCACGCAGCGGCTCAGACGCCTGCCCGATCAGTTGCAGCGCCATCAGAATCAGACCTGCGCCGATCAGGATACGCCCAGCCTGCCGCCAAGCGCGTTGCTCGGTTGACAGGAATATAACCGTGCCACCGATCATCGCGATTGGCATCACCAGCGAAAGATCCAGCGTCAGCAGGCGCACCACGACGGCAGAGCCGAAATCTGCCCCGAGCGCGCCGACCAGCGCCGACACTCCGGCTACCAGTCCACTTCCCGCCAGCGACGACAGCAACAGGTTCACAGCCGTCGCGCTTTGGAAGGCCATGGCAAGGGCGGCCCCGATCACCGCGGCCATCACCGGATTGGACAACACCTGCTGCAGATGCCGCCGCAACATCGGCCCGCGTAAAGCAAGAGCGCCACCGCCCCGGCCAGATGCAGCAGGGTGGCCATGCCGCTCATGGACCGACCCGGCGCGCCGCGCCACATGTGGCGCCGGCCGCTGCGTTTTGGCGAAGGTGTTCTTGCATGCCGAGACCGCTCCATCACTCTGTCGATGGATGGCAGGCTTACAAATAACTGGCCTGACAAATATGGCCGCTTTGAATGTTATTAACAGTCCACTTTGCTGGGGGATCGAATCGTCCGCCGCGAGGACGTCTGGGCTGCAAAGATCGACGGGCATGGGCCCCCCGCCTGTCCGCCCTGCCCCCACCCGTGTTGGGTCATGCAGACTTCGACAAAATATCACGGCCGAGGCGTGATCTCCTCGCGTCCGGGGGCGTTCAATTCGCCTCTTTCGGCAGGCTGGCTCGGAACCATCGGCGCCCGATCCAGAGGGCGACGGAGACCAGCAGGATCAGCACCGGTACCTCGACCAAGGGGCCGATCACAGCGGCGAAGGCCACCGGGGAGGCAAGGCCGAAGGTCGCGATGGCCACCGCGATCGCCAGTTCAAAATTGTTGCCAGCGGCGGTGAAGGCCACGGCGGTGGTGCGGGGATAGTCGGCTTCAATCAGGCGGCCAAGCAGGAAGCCGATCCCGAACTGGATCACGAAATAAAGACAGAGCGGCACGGCGATCCGCAGGGCATCCCCCGGCAAGCGCAGAACCTCGCCACCTTTCAGGGCAAACATGGCGACGATGGTGAACAGCAGGGCGAGCAACGTCAAAGGTGCGATGCGCGGCAAGAACTGCAGGCGATACCAATCCTCGCCCCGGCGGGCGACGAGCGCTCGTCGCGTCAGGAAACCACCGAGAAAGGGAATACCAAGATAGATCAGCACCGCCTGTGTCACAGTCCAGAAACTGACGTCGATGATCTGGCCCGAAACCCCGAACAGGGGTGGCAGGACGGTCAGGAAAACCCAAGCATAGGTCGAGAAAAACAGAATTTGGAACAGCGAATTGAAGGCGACCAGCGCCGCGCCGTATTGCGTGTCACCACAGGCGAGCCCGTTCCAAACCAGCACCATGGCGATGCAGCGCGCAAGACCAATCAGGATTACCCCGGTCATGTATTCCGGGCTGTCCGACAGAAAGGTCACTGCCAGCACGAACATCAAAAGAGGCCCGATCAGCCAGTTCTGGATCAGCGAGAGCGCCAGAATGCGCTTGTCGGCAAAGACCCGAGGCAGATCCTCGTAGCGCACCTTGGCGAGCGGCGGGTAAAGCATCACCAGCAGACCAATGGCGATGGGGATGTTGACGCTGCCAACCGACAGGCGGTTCAGGGCATCCGGCAGACCCGGCCAAAGCTGACCAAGCGCAATGCCAAGGGCCATGGCGGCAAAGATCCACAGGGTCAGCCAGCGGTCAAGGAAGCTCAGGCGTTTCATGCGTCTCTCAGGAAAGGGTGGCAAGGCGGTCAATGCCGACCGGCGGTTCGGCCAAGAAAGGCAGGAGATAAAGGCGATTGGCAAGCCCCCCGCGCAGTCGGGCGAATTGCCGGGCCTCTCCGGCGATGCGCTGGCGCAGCAGCGGATCGGTGGTGCCGGTGCCGGCCATGGTGCGGTTGACAACCCAAGCCCAAGGCTCGATCTGCGCCCGGCGCAGGTCAGCCTGCAGGTGGGCGGCTTCCGAGACCGGGGTCGTTTCGGGCAGCGCGACAAGGATGACCTTGGTATAATCGGGGTCTTGCAGCCGCATCAGCGGGGTGACGACCCGGCCCGAGGGGCCGGAACCCATATCGCGGGTCATCTGACGGTGATAGGCCCCGGTGGCATCCAAAAGCAAAAGCGTATGGCCGGTCGGCGCGGTATCAACCACAACAAAGGCGCTGCGGGCCTCGTTCACGATGCGGGCGAAGGCGTGGAACACCGCGACTTCCTCGGTGCAGGGCGATGCCAGATCTTCGAGCATCAGCGCCCTGCCCGCCTCGTCAAGATCGCGCCCCTTGGTGGCCATGATTTTCTCGACGTACCGATCCGTCTCGGCGACCGGGTCGATGCGATCAACCGTCAGCCCGGGCATCACGCCGCCCACCACCAGCGCGACATGGGCGGCCGGGTCGGTCGTCGTCAGATGTACACCGTGGCCGCGCCGGACCAGCCCGACCGCTATGGCAGAGGCGACCGTCGTCTTGCCGACGCCGCCCTTGCCCATCACCATGATGAGCCCGCGCCCGGCCTTTGCCAAATCGTCGATCAAGGCATCCAGACGCGGGCCATCCAGATCCTCGGCGTTGACTTGAATTGCGGCTGGTGCCGCTTCGTCTGCAAAGAGACGGCGCAACGATGCCAGACCGACCATGTCGAAAGACCGCATTGGCACCTGCGCCCGAGGCAGCCGGTCCAGATCGGGGGGCAGTGAGGCCAGCACCGTGGCATGATCGCGGGCCAGCCCTTGCGCCGTCGGGTCGGCGCCGGCGGCTTGGAAGATACCATTCATCACCAGCATCTGGTTCGACAGGCCCAAGGCGCGCAATTCTGCCGAAGTCCGGTCCGCCTCGCGCACCGCGCCGCGGTCGGGGCGGGCCACCAAGACGATCGAGGTGCGCGCCGGATCGCCAAGTGCCTTCAGCGCGGCCCGGAAGCGGTCTTCCTGCATCTTCAGCCCGGAATGTGGGCCCAAGCACGAGGCGCCCCGGTCATTCTTGGCCAGAAAGCCGCTCCAAGCCTTGGGCAGGCTCAGAAGGCGCAAGGTATGCCCGGTGGGCGCTGTGTCGAAGATCACATGGTCAAACCCCGGGGCACCATCGGTCAGAAGGCCAACGAAAGCGTCGAAGGCGGCAATCTCGATGGTGCAGGCACCCGAAAGCTGTTCCCGCACCGTCGCACGTTCGTCTTCGGCCGTTGCAGGATCCAACTGCTCCATCACGCGGGTGCGGTACTCTTCGGCTGCGCGATCCGGGTCGATGTTCATCGCCGACAAATTCGGCGCGCCGGGGATCGGGGTCGGATGGTCGCCAAGCGTTGCGCCGAGCATCTCGTCAAGGTTCGAGGCCGGATCGGTGCTGACCAGCAGAACCCGCTTTCCGCGGTCCGCCAGATCAAGCGCCACCGCACAGCTGAGTGAGGTCTTTCCTACGCCGCCCTTGCCCGTGAAGAACAGGAACGGGGTCGGATCGCCTAAAAGTATCGGTGCGGTCATGATCGTCTCCGGAAACGCCCATCGCAGGATCTGCCGGAACAGTGCGACTGTGCGATGACATGGGTCAATTGGCATGGATTGGGGATTTTTACAAAAGTTTCACTTTGCCGCCGCCGTCAAATCCATTATTCCAGATTTATGGAACTATTAGACGCCACCCAGACTTTCACCGCGCTTGGCCATCCCGGCCGGCTTTCGGTGTTTCGCATGCTGATGCGCCTCGCCCCACAGGGCGCGCGGCCGACCGAGATTGCCAACGTGCTGTCCATGGTGCCGAACACCCTGTCGCACCATCTGGCCGAACTGGAACGCTGCGGCTTGATCCGCGTCGCCCGGCAAGGGCGGTCCTTGTTCTATTCCGTCGATCTGGGCCGAGCCGAGGCGCTGGTCGATTATCTGGTCATCGATTGCTGCCGTGGCCGCCCCGCCCCTTACCCGCCAGAATATCGGAGCCCCACTGCCATGGACCCAAAGCCCTTTCAGGTTCTTTTCATCTGCTCGGGCAACTCTGCCCGCTCGATCTTTGCCGAGGCGCTGCTCCGCGATCTTGGCCAGGGACGATTTCAGGCCTTTTCGGCAGGCACCCGGCCCGGCTCGCAATTGAACCCGTTCGCCCTGGAGGTTCTGGCGCGCAATGGGCATGACACATCAGCCCTGCGGTCCAAGCACCTGTCCGAGTTTCAGGTGCCGGATGCCCCGAAGATGGATTTCGTGTTCACCGTCTGCGACACAGCCGCCGCCGAGGAATGTCCGCCGTGGCCCGGCCAACCGATCAGTGGGCATTGGGGCCTGCCTGACCCGGTAAAGGCCCAAGGAACCGATGCGGAAAAGGGCCTGTTTTTTGCCCAGACCTATGCCAGCCTGCGCCGCCGCATCGCGGCCTTTACCGCCTTGCCATTCTCTCAACTGGACCGGATTGCGTTGCAAGCCTCGGTCGATGACCTGTCCCGCGACTGAAGGATCCCTGCCATGACCCGCATCGCCCTGAACGGCCTTGGCCGCATCGGAAAACTCGCCCTGCGTGATTTGATCGACACCGGCGCCGGGGGAGAGATCGTGCTGATCAACGATCCTGCCGGGACGCCAGAGCAGCACGCCCTGCTGATGGAGTTCGATTCCGTCCATGGCCGCTGGAAGGCCGACATCGGCCATGATGACGCCAGCCTGACACTGAATGGCCAGCAGATCCGGGTGACGCAATCGAAGCACATCGAGGATCTGCCGCTTGCCGAGATGGGCATCGATCTGGTGATCGACTGCACCGGCGTTTTCAAGACTGAGGCCAAGATCGCGCCCTATTTCGCGGCGGGCGTCAAGAAGGTGGTGGTGTCCGCCCCGGTCAAGGATGGCGGTGCGCTGAATGTCGTCTATGGCATCAACCATCAGCACTATGACCCTGACCGGCACAATCTGGTGACCGCAGCAAGCTGCACCACCAACTGCCTTGCACCGGTGGTCAAGGTGATCCACGAAGGCTTGGGCATTCGCCATGGCTCGATCACCACGATCCATGACGTGACCAACACCCAGACCATCGTCGACCGCCCCGCCAAAGACATGCGGCGCGCACGTTCGGCGCTGATGAACCTGATCCCAACGTCGACCGGTTCTGCAACGGCGATCACGTTGATCTATCCAGAGCTGAAGGGAAGGCTGAATGGCCACGCGGTGCGGGTGCCCCTGTTGAACGCCTCGTTGACCGACTGCGTCTTCGAGGTGGAGCGGGCGACCAACGTGGAGGAGGTGAACGCGCTGTTCCAATCGGCGGCCGAAGGGGCGCTTGCGGGCATCCTTGGCTATGAGACGCGGCTGCTCGTTTCCACCGATTACATCAACGACCCGCGCTCTGCGATCATCGACGCCGCGTCGACCATGGTGGTGAACGGCACGCAAGTGAAGGTCTATGCGTGGTATGACAACGAATGGGGCTATGCCTGCCGCTTGGCCGACATCACCCGTATGATCGCAGGCGCGATGTGAGCGGCCCGACCACCAGTTTGCGCGCCTATGCGGCGGTGACGGCGGCCTATTGGGCGTTCATGCTGTCGGATGGCGCGCTGCGGATGCTGGTGCTTTTGCATTTCAACGGGCTGGGGTTCAGCCCGGTGCAATTGGCCTGGCTGTTCGTGCTTTATGAACTGGCCGGAATTGTGACCAACCTTGCTGCCGGCTGGATTGCCGCGCGGTTTGGCCTTGCGGTGACGCTGTGGTCGGGGCTGCTTTTGCAGATTGTCGCCCTGGTCGGTTTGGCGCAACTGGACCCGGCATGGAGCATCAGAACCTCGGTCGTCTTTGTCATGGCGGTGCAGGGTCTGAGCGGTATCGCCAAGGACCTCGCCAAGATGTCCTCGAAATCGGCGGTAAAGCTTCTTGCCCCCGAGGGGGATGGCGCGCTGTTTCGGTGGGTGGCGGTGCTGACCGGCTCCAAGAATGCGGTAAAGGGCCTCGGCTTTTTCCTCGGTGCGGCGCTCTTGGCCTTGGCAGGCTTCAAGGGCGCGGTCTGGGGCATGGCTGCGGTTCTCGCGGTGATCCTGACCGGCGTTTGGGCCTTTATGCCCCCCGGTCTGCCGATGGGCAAAAAGGGAGCGAAGGTCTCTTCGATCTGGTCGCGGGATGCGCGCGTCAACCGGCTCAGTCTGGCGCGGATGTTTCTGTTCGGAGCCCGCGATGTCTGGTTCGTTGTCGGCATTCCGATTTACTTCCAGTCGATCTTGTCCGACGGCTCTGCCGACAGCCGACGCGCGGCGTTTTTCCTGATCGGCGGCTTCATGGCGCTTTGGATCATCGGCTATGGTGCGGTGCAGACTGCCGCACCGAAACTGCTGGCGGCCAAAGGCAGGCCCAACAGCGAAATCATCGCCAAGACGATAACTTGGGCGGGCTATCTGGTGCCCATCCCCTTTGCGCTGGCGCTGGCCGTTTGGGCCGGCAGCGGGCCTTCGCTCTGGCTAAGTGTCGCGCTTGTCATCGGCCTGCTGGCTTTTGGCTTCGTGTTCGCGGTCAACTCATCGGTACATTCCTACCTGATCCTTGCGTTTTCCGGAGCCGGAAGGGTCAGTCAGGATGTCGGATTTTACTACATGGCCAATGCAGCAGGCCGGCTCGCGGGCACGCTGCTGTCGGGTGTCAGTTACCAAATGGGTGGTCTGGCGCTTTGCCTTGCAACGGCCGGGGCGATGACCGCGTTGAACTGGTGGGCAGCGCGACGATTGGCCTGAACGAACCCGCGTCAAGCGGCGTTGGGGTTCAGTCATCAGCATGGTTACCGGCCTGTCGGACCACCACGCGTCACGGGAAGATGTTACGAGGGGCAACCACCCCGCCTCGCTCGGGGTTAACGACTAACGGCGGTCATGAACCAGCCTTGTGCGGGCTGGGTCGTTCAGTTATGAGCGTTTACACATCAACGCGACCTATTCGTAGCGCTTATGAAATTCCATCGAAGCGTTCCAAAAAATGAGGCCCCTCGCTGCCTTGACCGGTCCCGCGAAGTTCGACGGCGATGTCATCGTTAGAAGCGGCCAAAGTTCCTCGAAATCGCCGTTCCCCCTTGTTTGCAGGCGCATCGTTTGCTAACGCTCAGAATTGAGCGATATGAAATACAGTCTCACGTCACTTTTTGCATCCAACAAGGCGCCTTGGGCAGCTCTTGTGCGGCAGCCTGAGAAAATCCCGAAATGACCAGTAAGCGCACCAAGCTGCAGGAGGACACGCACTTTCGTGTGCTTCGCCTTCTGCAAGACAACCCAGAAATGTCCCAGCGGGGGCTGGCAGAGGCGGTCGGGATCAGCGTCGGTGGCATTCACTACGTGCTGAATGCCCTGATCGACAAAGGACTTGTGAAGTTGGGGAATTTCACGGCAGCCGAAGATAAACGTCGATATGCCTACGTTTTGACGCCCAAAGGCATCGCTCGGAAGGCAGCGCTAACGCGTGCGTTTCTGGTGCGGAAGATGGAAGAGTACGAGGCGCTGAAGGAAGAAATCGAAGCGCTAAGTTCAGAACTCGAAATCGACACATTGGTAACCTGTTCGCCCAAATCCTGAACGGTGAGAGAAACGATAGTGACCCAACGCAAAGTACTTATAACCGGCACAGCTGGGTTCATTGGTTTCCACTTGGCTAAACTCCTTTTGTCAGAAGGTTTCCGAGTGCATGGTTATGACGGGATGACGGACTATTACGACGTCACCCTGAAGCAGAGACGCCATGCGATGTTGTTGCAAAATTCCACTTTCTCTACGACGGAAGGAATGCTGGAAGACCAGACCAAATTCGACAAGCTTGCAGACGAATTCCAACCCGACGTGATCGTCCATCTCGCTGCTCAGGCGGGAGTGCGCTACAGCCTCGAGAACCCACGTGCCTACCTTGACTCGAATGTAATCGGAACATTCAACGTCATGGAAGCTGCCCGCCGGCTCAAGGTCGATCACCTTCTCATGGCATCGACCTCGTCGGTTTACGGTGCCAACACCGAAATGCCTTTCACCGAAACCGAAAAAGCTGACACCCAGCTAACGATTTATGCCGCAACTAAAAAAGCCAACGAAAGCATGGCCCATTCCTACGCGCATTTGTGGAACCTACCGACCACCATGTTCCGCTTCTTCACCGTCTATGGCACATGGGGCCGCCCCGACCTCGCGCTCTACAAATTCGTTGCCGCGATGATCGAAGATCGCCCGATCGACATCTACAACCATGGCGACATGTATCGCGACTTTACCTATGTCGATGACCTGGTGCGCGGTATTCGTCTGCTGATCGACGCGGTGCCGGAACGCCCCGAGGACGGGCTCGTTCCAGAGGGAGACAGCCTTTCGCCGGTCGCGCCTTATCGGGTGGTGAACATCGGTAATTCCGAAAAGGTGACCCTATTGCAGACGGGAACGACGAGGCATTGGATGCAACCCGCCCCTGTCACAAAGCCTCCACCGCAAGCCAAGAACTGAAAGCATCGCTTTCATCCGTGATCTTCCGCTCGATCCCGGCAGCCGCCACTGTGGAGTCGATTGCATGGAGAATTTACGCTTAGCCAAGCAAACATCCCTCGCTTCAGTGCGGGGGCTGTTGGCTTGGAAAACTACGGATGGAAAGAGACGCGGGCCGTTCAGAGACCGATTACGACGGATACATACGTCTCCGACTGCTCTGATGGCGTCGCAAAACCCATTTTAAACAATAAGCCCCCGTCCGGGAACCCTCTCGAGTTTTGGAGTTGTAAATGGCGGATCGATAGGGATTCGAACCCTAGAGACGGTTCCCCGCCTACACACTTTCCAGGCGTGCGCCTTCGACCACTCGGCCACCGATCCGTTGCGGGGTGTTTAGCGGGAAGTTTTGGGGCGCTCAAGAGCAAAACGTCGTGTGGTATCGGATGGTTTTCAGGCAAGCAGCAAGTTGATCCGTCGGTTCTGTTTGCCTTTGTTCTCGACCTTGCCAAACTCGACCCGGCCGATTTCGGCGGTGCGGGCGACGTGGGTGCCGCCACAAGGCTGCAGATCGATCTGCGTGGTGGCATCTCCGATCCGCACCAACCGCACCCTGCCCTGCCCCATGGGCGGGCGGACCGACATTGTTTTGACAAGGCTGGGGTTGGCCAAAAGCTCGGCGTCGGTGATCCATTGATCCGTCACAGCCAGATCGCGCGCGATAAGGGCGTTCAGCGCGACCTCGAGCGCGGGCAGATCGGCGGGGGTCTCTGGCATGTCGAAATCAAGCCGCCCCTTGTCAGCGCCAATTTGACCCCCTGTCACGGGCAAGGGAATGACCACAGACAACAGATGCAGCGCGGTATGCACGCGCATGTGGCGGTGACGCCGGTCCCAATCAATGCGTTGGCGCAACCGCGTGCCCACGGGCGGCAAGGCTGCGAGTTCGGCCGGCACCAGTGCAATGCCGCCACCTTCGACCTTGACCGCCGTCGCGATGGCCAGACGCCCGCCGTCCCACTGCACAATGCCATTGTCGCCGGGCTGCCCGCCCCCGGTGGGGTAGAACACCGAGGCGTCAATCAGAATACCGCCTTCGGGCGTATGGGCTAGAACGGTGGCATCCGCCTCGCGCAGATAGGCGTCATCACGAAACAAAAGCGCGGTCATCATGGGGCGGGCTTGTCCTTGGAGCGGGGTCTGGAGTCGGGGTCGGCATTGGCCTCGGCCATCTTGGCCAAATGCTCGCGGTGGGTGTTGGAAAAGCAGATCCCCTCCGCCGCAAAGCGCGCAGCAATCGCGTGGTTGATGTCCGAGCGCACCTGCATCTGGAAATTCACATCGCGCAGGATGGCCCGAATTTCGAAATTCATCGTCTCGGCCCCGAACCCAACCAGCGCCACGGTCGGCGGCGGTTGCAGGATGACCAAGGGCTGCGCGGCGGCAATCTCCCGCAGCGCGGCTTCGACCTTACGGCTGTCGGTTTCAAACGGCACCGGCACCGGCACGATCAGCCGTCCGGTCATGTTGAACCGCGTCCAGTTTGTCACCCGGCCCGAGATCAGATCCGAGTTTGGCACAATTACGTCTGACCGATCAAAGGTCTGGATCCGGGTCGAACGCACCGAGATCGACTTTACGATGCCTGCCGTCGTGCCAACCTCGATCCAGTCGCCTTCGCTGACGGGGCGTTCGATCAAAAGAATGATGCCAGATACGAAATTCGACACGATGGTTTGCAGGCCGAAACCGATGCCGACGGACAGGGCACCGGCGACGATGGCCAGACCGGAAAGGTCGATCCCGGCGGCGTTGATCGCGATCAGGGCAGCAAGGAAGATACCGATATAGCCGATGCCAGAGACAACGGCGTTCTGCCCGCCCTGATCCAGCGATGTGCGCGGCAGGATCGAGGTTTTCAGCCCGCCTTGAAACATCCGCGTCAGCACATAGCCAATGCCGAACACCACAGCAAAGACCAGAAAACTGGTCGGCGACACGCGGGTGCCGCCGAGTTCAAATCCTTCGCGGAACCGGGTCCACAACTCGGTGAGGTCCGAGGTGCGCGCGCCCCAGATCAGCGCAAAGATCGGCAGGCTGGCCAAGGCCAAGGCAAAATTCGCCAAGACCGGCAGCAGCGCCTCGCCCGCATCGGGTTCGGCGCGGGTGACGGCGGCATAGATGTCCGAGACAAGCTCTTGCAACACCAGCAAAAGGCCGACGACAAACAGGCTGAGCATGGCGGGATAGATCAGGGCCGCTGCAGCGGGCACATACCCCACCGCCGCCAGCACCGGGCCAACCACGCCAACCGCGATCGTGCCCTGCCCCAGAATACTGATAAGCCGCTTGCCATAGCGGACGGCCTCGCCCTCACGCCGTTCCAGCGTCAGGTTGCGGTGCAAAAGCTGGCCCATCCGCACCAACAGCAGGCCCGAAACCACCAACCCCGGAAAGGCAACCACCGAGGTGGTGCCTTCGGAATAAGATTGCGCATCCATGGCGGCAAAGCGCAGGCCATCCAGCCCGAAAAGCCCCGCCATGGCGACCGCATTGAACCGCGCCTCCGCGCGACGTTCGGCGGGCAGGCCCAGCGTACCTTCGGACAGGCCGCGCGGGAAGACACGGGCGGCAAGCCAGGCCACCACAACCAGATAAAGCGCCAGATTCGACGCCGCCTCCAGCGCGGTGTCGCCGACCTCGCCCACCATTTCGGTCAGCTTCAGCGCGCCAAAGCCGCACAGGATGCCAATGAACGGAAAGACGATTTCACCCAGCGAGGCGACAAGGGCCAAGACCTTGCGGCCACGCGCCGAGGCACGGTCTTGCAATCGGCTGGCCAAGCCTTGCATCCAAGCCCGGCCATAGACCAACAGCACAATCGCTAGCGCCAAAAGCAGCAGGATGAACGGCACATTATCGCCAAAGGCGGTCCGGGCCGCGTCATCTCCCCATTTTTCGGCCGTTTCATCCCACAGCCGCACGCCGGTGTCGGTCAGGCCGATCAACGCCTCGGGCCAATTGGCAGGGTTGATCGGCGCGGGCCACAGCTTCAGCAGTTGGTCGGCCTGCCGTTCCCGCAAAACGCGGTCAATCTCGCTGATAAGACCATTGGCGCGGCGATAGGCCTCGTCTGCGGCCAGACCGGGGGCTTGCAACTCGATCAACTGCTCGCTCAGGGCCGAGCGGCGGGTCGCAATCTCTTCGGCTTCGGGGGCGCCATCACTGGGCGCGGGTCCAAGGGCGGCGATCTGGGTGCGCAGCGTGGCGATGCGCGCGGCATTGGCACTTTGCGCGCCCGACAGTGCGCCGCGCCAATCCACCAGTTGGCGGCGCAGAGTTTCCAGATTTTCCGAGGTGGCGTTGCGGTTTTCCGTGGCGTTTTCGACACGGGCCGCCAGTCGTTCCCAGGCGTCAAAGTCCAAGCTACCAACCGGGTCTGGCAGCACCTGACCAGAGGGCGCGATTTGTTTTGCGCCATTGCCTTGCTGGCGCGGCATCAGCGCACCGGTTTCATCGACTTGGCGCGGCGCCTCTTGGGCCTGAACAGGAGAAAGGGCCAGCGCAATGGCCAGCCCCAAACCCGCCGTCAGGAGGCGAAACGCCCTCATGCGTCCTGATAGACGGAGGGGATATGCATCGGCGCGCGGTCGAGCCAGCGCGGCACGGGCAGTCCTTTTTCCTTCAGGAAAGCAGGGTTATACAGTTTGGACTGATAGCGGTTGCCATAGTCGCATAGCACGGTGACGATGGTATGGCCCGGCCCCATTTCGCGCGCCATGCGGATGGCGCCGGCGATGTTGATCCCCGACGAGCCGCCCAGGCAGATGCCCTCTTCCTCGACCATCGAAAACACCAAGGGCAGCGCCTCGGCGTCGGGGATGCGATAGCTGAAATCGGGGGTAAAGCCTTCGAGGTTGGCGGTGATCCGCCCCTGCCCGATGCCTTCGGTGATCGACGAGCCCGGCGCATCCAACTGGCCAGTGGTGTAAAAGCTGTGCAGCGCAGCCCCCTCGGGATCAGCCAGACCGATCTTCACACCTTTTGGCTGCAACGCCATGCCGATGCCCGCCAGCGTGCCGCCAGAGCCAACGGCGCAGATGAAACCATCAACCTTGCCGCCGGTCTGTTCCCAGATTTCGGGACCAGTGGTTTCGATATGGGCCTGACGGTTGGCCACATTGTCAAACTGGTTGGCCCAGATCGCGCCATTCGGTTCGGTTTGCGCCAAAGCCTCGGCCAGACGGCCCGAGTAGCGCACATAATTGTTGGGGTTGCGGTAAGGCGCGGCCGGAACCTGCACCAGTTCGGCGCCGGCAAGCCGGATCATGTCCTTCTTTTCCTGACTTTGCGTTTCAGGAATAACGATGACGGTCTTGAACCCCATCGAGGCGCCCACCAGTGCAAGGCCAATCCCGGTATTCCCGGCGGTGCCTTCGACAATCGTGCCACCCGGGCGCAGTTGGCCTTTGGCCACCGCATCCTTGATCATGTAAAGCGCCGCACGGTCCTTGACCGATTGGCCGGGGTTCAAAAATTCGCATTTGCCAAGGATCGTGCAGCCGGTGATTTCCGAGGCTCGCTTGAGCTTCAGAAGTGGCGTGTTGCCGATCGTATCGGCCAGATCGCTGTGAATACGCATGGTCTTCCCCTCAGTGTTGACCGAACCTATGGCGAGAGGCTGGCAAACTCAAGCCGGGGCGATGGAAAAGGCGTCACGTCCGACAAGCGCCTTGCAGATGGGAAGCCGTTCCGGCGAAGCGGTGCAAGGCAGAACCCTGCCCCGGTCAGTCCAGCATCAGCGGGACAGTCTGACCACAGGCAAAGCGGCGCAGCACCGCGGGATAAAGCCGATGCTCCTGCCCCAAAACCCGCGCAGCAAGGCTGTCGGCATCATCACCGGGCAGGATCGGCACGCGGGCTTGGCCCAGAATCGGCCCGGCATCCAGTTCTGCCGTCACCTCATGCACGGTGCAGCCCGCCTCAGTATCCCCTGCCTCCAGCGCACGCTGGTGCGTGTGCAGACCGGGATATTTCGGCAAAAGCGAGGGGTGGATGTTCAACATGCGGCCTTCGAACAGCCGAATAAAGGCTGGGGTCAGGATGCGCATAAAGCCCGCCAGACACAGGATATCAGGCTTGGCGGCCAGGATGGGTTGCAACAAGGCCGCCTCAAACGCCGCCCGGTCGCGGCCAAAGGCGCGATGATCCACGGCGGCGGTCGCAATGCCCAGTGCGGCAGCGCGGGCCAAGCCCGCCGCCGCCGGGTCATTCGAGGCCACCAGAACCGGCGTGCAGGGATGCTGGCCCCCGTTTGCGCCGGTGGCCATATCGCGCACCAGTGCCAGCATATTCGAGCCACCCCCGGAAATCAGGATGGCGACGCGTTTCACAGCAGCTTGCCCTTATAGATCACGCCTTCGCCTTTGACGACGCGGCCCATCTCGACCACGGTTTCCCCTTGCGCGCGGAACAGATCCGCCAAGGCCGCCGCACGGTCCGGCGCGACAAAGGCGATCATGCCGATACCGCAGTTGAAGGTTTTCAGAAGTTCCGGCTCTGACATGTTGGCGGTCTTGGCCAGCCAACGGAAAACCGGCGGCAGATCCCACGACGACAGGTCAATCTCGCAGGCAAGACCTTCGGGTGCCACGCGGGGCGGGTTTTCCGTCAACCCGCCACCGGTGATATGGGCCAGCGCATGCACGCCCCCTGCCCTGACCGCGGCCAGCGCCTGTTTCACATAAAGCCGGGTCGGGGCCAGCAGGGCCGCGCCCAAGCTTCCCTCGCTGAACGGCGACGGGGCGTCCCAGCCAAGGCCGGACAGCTCTACCACCTTGCGAACAAAGGAATAGCCGTTGGAATGTACCCCGTTCGAGGCCAGCCCCAGCAGCACATCACCCTCGGCCACGCCTGCGGGCAGTTCTGCACCGCGTTCCATCGCACCCACGGCAAAGCCAGCAAGGTCGAAATCGCCCTTGTGATACATGCCCGGCATTTCGGCGGTTTCCCCACCGATCAGCGCACAGCCCGAGGCCTCGCAGCCTGCCGCGATGCCGGTGATGATGCGGGTGGCTTCCTCGACATCCAGTTTGCCGGTGGCGAAGTAATCAAGGAACAGCAAAGGTTCGGCCCCTTGGCACACCAGATCGTTCACGCACATAGCGACAAGGTCGATGCCGATGGTATCGACATTTCCGGTGTCGATGGCGATGCGCAGCTTGGTACCGACGCCGTCGGTTGCCGCGACAAGGATCGGGTCGTTGTAGCCCGCAGCCTTCAGGTCGAACAAAGCGCCAAAGCCGCCCAGCCCGCCCATGGTTCCCGTGCGGTTGGTGCGTTTGGCTGCTGGTTTGATCCGGTCAACCAGCGCGTTGCCGGCGTCAATATCCACGCCCGCGTCGGCATAGGTCAGGCCATTATGTCCGGTCGTCATGTCAAGAATCCCAAGCTGGCGGCAGTTGTCCTGCCCTTACGCCATCTGCCGCGGGCGCGCAACGCATGACGCCGCCCGCTTGCCTTTGGTCGCCCCGCTCTGCTAGGCAGGCGCAGGGGGGCTGTAGCTCAATGGTTAGAGCCGGGCGCTCATAACGCCTTGGTTGGGGGTTCGAGTCCCTCCGGCCCTACCAATGCCAAACGGTTCATGATGAAATACCATAAGCGTGCTCGTTTTGGCCGTTTTGACTGCTCACTCCAGTCAAGAGGGTTTCGTTGATGAGGTGAAAGAACCCTGTGGATAGCCACGCATGCTGTTGATTAGTAACGGTTTTCATAGGCGCTGAATCAGGCAGCATCCGGGCTGCACGGCCCATTTAGACCAAGCATGCCCAGTTCTACATCTTGCGCGGATTTTACCGCCTCAAGGCCGCCTCAACCTCTTCCCGCAGGTACAGGTGCCCAAAATCCTGCCCGTCGGGCGAGAACACCGCCACCCCTGCCCGCTTCAGTTGCACGCGAAGCCCCGGAATCGCCCGCCCCGTTTCGGCAGAAAGCGTGCGCATGGTCACGAACCGCCGATGAAAAGCCGCGATGTCAGCCGCAGTCACAAAGATATTTGCCATCCCGGTTTTGGGATTTCTCAATTTGGTAGCGGGGGTATGCCCAGCATCAATCAAGGCACGGAAGCGCCCTTTATCCTTGATGCCGACAGACATGCCAAAGACGCTCGCCGTAACAAGGGCTTCCGCGTCCGGAACTTCTTCCGGATGGGCAAGCCGATCCACTTCCGCCGAGAGCAGCCGCAAATCCGAAAACCCTGCACCTGCCGCACCGATCGCAAGCTTACCATTGCGCACAGCGTCGATCATGGCCGACATCGGCTGGCGGCACCGACGGCTTGCCGTCAAGAGCGGTTCCCATCCAAGATCAGACGGCGCAATCTGCCGGGCCTTTGCCATCAGACCGGCCAACAGATCCTTCGCCTGAGGCAAGCTCCAGCGCAGATGAACCGCCTCGTTCTGCACGCGCGGCGTCAAAAGTTCCTCGGACACCAACCTTGCCAATTCAGTGCGGCTGATCCCGATTTTGCTCTTCAGGGTATGAAAGCTGACCAAGGTCGGGATTTCGGCCAACAAAGCGGCGTGATCCTTGGCGCTGAAGACCCGGCGGTTTGAATAGCGCGGATCGCCGGCGGTCAAAGCGCCAGCCTCGATCAGGAAAGGCTCCAGCAATTCCTCGGACACGCCGAAGTCCCTCGCCGCGCTGTACAGGGAATGCAGGCGGCGTTCGCTTTGCACTTCGCCCAGAACGGTCTCGCCCGCGGCCACTGGCCAGACCGACACGATGCATTCGCGCAAAAGATGACGGAACAGATCGAAAGCAGGATCATTCGCGTAATCGGTCCGAAGCTTTGCGTGCAGATGCCCGAAGACCGCTTTCGGTTCCTCGCGCTTGCCACCCGCGGCCTGAACCAAAGCCATAAACGCCGCAGAAATCGCGGCTTCACCCTGCCGGGCAACGGCAAACCCTGCCTGCTGCGCTGCCCGCAGCCTGTGGATTTCTTCCTGAACTGGGGCAGCCTGAAGGCGCAGGAGTTCCATCCCGAACAACCGGCAAAAGGCGGTGGCGGGATAAAGCCCGTGATTGGCCAGCCATGTAGGGTCCTCACCGGTATCCAGCCGACGATCCAACCAAAGGTCATATTCCGTGGGATCGCTAACGGGGCGATCCATGGTTCCCGCCAGAAGATCTGCCTCGATCTCCTTGAAACGAGGCGCAAAATCGTATCGTGCGTATCGATTGTCCGCAGTCCAGAGTGGCACAAGAATGTGCCGATGCTTCAGGCAAAGCGTCACCTCCCGCAACTGCCAATCGCCCCGCATGGCCATAGCTTCCGCCGGATCGCCAGAATGCGCGAGAGCGTCTTCGCGAAGGCAAACCGGGCACCCCCGAAGCGTAGGATTGCGAAGTGCCCGCGACATGTACACCTCGCCCCGAAAGCGCATCCGGACGTCACCAATGCGCTCGCCGGACCAGGATTGCAGCACCTCAATCCCTGCCGCGGTTAAACCGCCCCAATGGGCAAGGCTATTCAGCGCTTCCGAGTCGCCATCCAAAATACGCCGAAACGAAAACCCCATGTTTTGCGCGAATTCCACCATCGGGGTCAGGCGCATCGCCGCAAACCGTGACAGGAAAGACGGCACCGTCTCGCGCGGAATGGGGTCGGGGCGGAGCGGGAACCTTGGGGGCAAAGGACTTAAGCTTCCTTGCAGCATCGATGGGTGGGACAACGGTCAATACAAGGAATGTACCGCGCAAGTAACACTGTCCATATCACAAGAGCGCTTCTCGGGAGGGCCGGAGACGACGCGTTCGGCCCTTTGCCGCCGATCGGTATCTCGCCCATGCCGCAGCGCGGCTTCCCCGAAGCGGACGGCCAACAGTTGGCGCAGCACAATCAGCAGGCGAATGTCAGCGGTGCGGACGGAACTGCCTTTGGCGAGGCGGCGATTGGGAAAACTGTGGCAGCGTGAAACGTGTCGCTGTATGCTTTACGCGACAAACATTGTGTGACTGTAAATGCCGAAAAACCAACCTCAAGTTTTCCTCGATGCGAATATTGTCATTCGAGCAGGCAAGCCGCCCGGTGGACCAGAAATCGAGCGCGTCGGAGATTTGGTGGATGCTGATCTAATTTGCGTACTGACTACGGATTTGACTGTTACCGAAGTTTCAAAAAAGCACTCGGCGAACGATTTTGACGTCATTAAGGAAGTGGGAAGGCCACATTTCCGTAGCATCGTTAAGGATGCACTCGGTGCTGAGTTACCCGCTGTAACCAAGGCGGAAATCAAGGCTGCGCTCGATGAGCGCTACACTGCCTCGGTCTCCGCAATGTTCGAGTTGCTGAAAGCGAGGGTGCTTGAAATCGACGGCGTTAAGCCGAGCGCCGTTTTCGCGAGTTATGCGGCTGGCAGCGGGTTCTTCTCAGGCGAGGGAAAGAAGGATCAGTTTCCAGATGCTTTCGCATTTGAATGCTTGAAGGCAGTCGCCACGGATAACTCACCCGTCATCATCGTTTCCGACGATGGGGACTTCGACACACCTGCGAAGCAGGAAGACAATATCATAGTCTTGAAATCTTTGCCTGACCTGTTCAAGCACTTGGGCTTCGAGATGGCCGCTCCACCTGTTGAGGAGTTTCTTGAAGAAAGCTCCGACGACCTCGTGAAGCTCGTGAACAGTGAAGTCGAAGGTTGGGGGTTGATTGGTGATGTTGAGGATTCTGAAGTCTATGACGTTGTGGTGGACGAGGTAGAAATTGAAAAGGTTGCGGCCTTTAAGCCTGTCGAGGAAGGTGACTCACTTCTGGCTATCGCAACCCTTGGGGTACGCGCCCGTGCGAGTTTCACGCATCCTGACTGGGATACGGCATCCTACGATTCCGAAGACAAGGTACTTATTCCTTGGGATGACGTAAGTGGAGAAACCGATTTGGAGTTCTCCGTGGACGTTTCAATCTCAATCGCTGTTGATGAAGAAGGCAACCCCGAGGAACTTGAAACGCTGAGATTTCGAAGCTCCGATTTTCAATACGTCACGCTTCATCCTTTTGAAGACTACAAGTAGCCGTCGCCCATATCCGGGGTATTGTTCGCAATCCGCCGATCGAAATACCGGCTTTGTTAGCGTCACTCTCAGCACATGGCTGCCGAGGTTCTGTGGTACAGCATCCGACAGTTTGGGCTCGAAGCGGCCATGCGGCGACGCAGCAAGCCCTTCTTGATCCCCGCGGTGCTGCGTCAACGCGCTCGACCGAGGCTGTTTGGGGGCGTTTTATGCTGTGAGGCAGCTTCCCCGAAGCCGCCCTTCAGGCGCCGCCGCCGTATGCCCCCTAGTTGAGCTCCCATTCCTCGTAATCCGGGGATTGAGATAAGCAGTTGAAATTTTTCAGTTTCCCCCTCACACTGCCGCTAGCATTTGAACCGAGGATGATCATGCCGCTTGCCGTTGTCACACCAAAACACTTTTCCGAGTCCCCTGATTTTGAATATGCATGCCCAACCTGCAATGTCGGGTTCCTCGTCCCTGACAAATCAACATTTCAAAAGATCGAACCGCCATATTCGGAACTGGCGCATAAGGTAGATGAGTGGGACCCCGATTGGATCATCTATCGCTTCACTCTGAAATGCGTCTGCAACAAGAAAGAATGCGGCGAGGTGGCTTTCGTTTCCGGTTCTGGTAGCGTTGATCAGCGCTATGGTTACGATGGACAGCCTGAGTGGTATGAGCGGTTTTCGATTCACTCGTTTTATCCTGCACCAAAACTCTGCTACATTCCATCTGATACGCCCAGCGACGTTGAAAGCCTACTCAAGAAGAGCTTTGACCTGTATTGGACTGACGTATCCGCCGCATCGAATGCCCTACGTGCAAGTCTTGAAGCTCTTCTGGATGAACTGAAAGTACCAGATCAAGAGGTCACGAAAGCAGGAAAGACGGTTCGCATGACCCTGCACAGACGCCTAGACGTATGGTCCGCAACCCACAAAGACTTCGCGGAACTGTGTCTTGCGTTGAAGGAAGTGGGAAATCTTGGGTCGCACGGGGACACGGTGAAGTCCAAGCACTACTTCGGATCGCTTGAAATATATTCACACGTTCTGAAAGAACTGTACGAAAACGATGCAAAGAAGATGAAAGTGCTCGCCCAAAGCATTCGGGATGAAATCAAGGCAAAGAAGCCCTAAAATGCACGATAAGCGGTATTCAGTCTTTATTAGCTCTACGTTTGAAGACTTGAAGGACGAACGGCGGGCCGTTCAGGATACAGTCATCAGTGCCGGGGATTTTCCAGTGCAGATGGAGTATTTCCCTGCAACTGACGAAGCGGCGTTTGACCTGATCAAGTCGCTACTGGACAAATGCGATTACTACATACTGATCATCGGCGGACGCTACGGCTCTCTTGATTCAGATGGCCTGAGCTATACGCACAAAGAATTCCGGTATGCAGTGTCGAAAAACATTCCAGTAATTGTAATGCTTAACGGGGCGCGTGGAAAAATTCCTGCCGACAGGACGGAAGCCACGGACGCGGGCAAGAAGCGGCTAGAGGAATTCATTGTAGAGGCCTCAAGCGGGCGCACTCGGAAGACGTGGGTTACAATCGGCGACCTGCAAGCTGGTGTACTTGCAGCACTTGTACACGCCAAGCAAACAAAGCCCGCCACCGGATGGATGCGGGGCGATGCTGTCGCCAGTGCTGATGCTCTGGAAGAGCTTGCCGAGGTACTAAGAGAGAACGCGAAGTATCGGGACGCTATTGGCCACCTTGAGGTTGAGCTTGCGTTGCCGCCCATCCCGGCTGGTGACGATCAAGTTGAATTAGACCTGTTGCCGGTGGCAGTCCAAGGCTACGGCGGCGTTACCAGCGGCACTTACGCTCGCCTTGGATGTACGTGGATAGGCGCATTCCCCGTCTTCTATAGCAACCTGCAATGGCGAACGTCCGACTGGGGAGGTGAGACGAGGTATTACCTTGAAGAGGATGAGTCCTGCGCCGCCATCGGCGCGGCGTTCGCTAGTGAGTTGGCATCCTTTGACACTGAGCGTCTGTTTAGGATCAACAAGGCCACCTTTGACCGGCTGTGCAGCTACTACATTGAAGTCGGCTTGATGGTGTCGCAGGGCGAGCACCCTTTCACTGAATCCGCGCAGCGCTTCGCAAGGCGTCATCGCATCAATGGCGGCAAGGGCGTTGTACCAGTCATCCTCAAGGGCAACATTGAGCGAACGGTAACAGCGCCCGCCAAATCCGAGTTAGACGACGAGATACCGTTTTGACTGAATAGCCCTATGTTGAGATGTCCGCTTCCTGCGCATCGTACTGCCCCCGGGCTGCGGCGCGAACGGCGGCTATAGCAGATTGCTGCGCCTGCGATGCCGTGAGATCACAGACCGCTTCCCGCCCTTTGTTCCCTTCACAATTTTCAGGCAGCCCTTTCCCGCAGCGCCTCATAAAGCTGCCCTGGGCCAAGCAATGCGTCCTTCAGCCCTTCTTGAACCACCTGCGAGTCCAACGCCTGCTTGCTCATCGCGGCATGGGTTTCGAATGCGTCCATGATCGCGGCCAGCACGGCTTTGGTCAGGGCTGGTGAGGTCGAAAATTGCTCCTTGAGATTGTTCGCCGCCTGCTGGACCAGAACCTGATTGTCCAAAAGCTTTCCCTTGACCGTCATCGCATAGGACAACTGGTCATTGTCGCTCAGATCCCCGGTAAAGAGGTCGTTCAGCTTCTGCAGGATCTGGGACAGCAGCGCCTTTTCCTTGTCCTGGACACCGCCAAACCCGGCTTCGGTCATCGGCTTCAGTTTCTCGCCGCCGCCGTCCAAGGTCAGGTCTTTCTTGCCCTGGGTTGACAGCTTGTGATGGGTCAGGACGACCTTGCTCAGATCGACGCCTTCCCGTTCGCGGCCGAAATCCAGAAGGGGGATAAGGCGGCGGAAGAAAATACTGCGGGCTTCGACAGAGGTCGATCCGTAATCGAAGATTTGCGACAGGAAGGCGTAAAGCCGCAGGTAGGCCCCCATGTTCGATTTGAAGACAATCAGCGCCTCTTGGGTCTGCTTCGCCTCGGTTGCGGCCTTTTCCTCGCCCTTGGCTTTCGCGGCAACCTCGGCTGCGCGTGCGGCTTTGAAGGTCTTCAGGAGGCGATCTGCCACCGGCTCGATGGCAGATGACAGACTGGCATGGGTGGCCTTGGGATCCAACTCGGCCTTCACGACCCGCTCGACCTCGACATCATCGTAATAGCCAAGGGCGTCCAGCTTTGCCCGCAGGTCGAGAACCTGGTTCGGGTCGGTGACGGCTTCCAGTTCCGCCGTTTCGTAATAGGTCTTGAAGGCAGCCAGAATGTCCTCGGCGCTGTTGGCAAAATCGAGGATGTAGGTCGTGTCCTTGACAACACCGCCCGACTGATAGGCCCGGTTCAGGCGTGACAGGGTTTGCACCGCCTGAATGCCCGCCAGCCGCCGGTCGATATACATGCCGCAGAGCAAGGGCTGGTCAAAACCGGTCTGGAACTTGTTTGCCACGATCAGAACATGAAAGTTCGGCCCCTTGAAGGTCTCGCGGATGTCGCCCTTGAGGCCCGGATTCAAAACCTTGCTCGTCTCGGCAAAAGGATCAGGGCCGCTTTCCGGATCATTGACCTCGCCTGAAAAGGCCACAAGCGTTCCCAGCGGGTAGCCCTTGTCCGCAATGTAGGTCTGCATCGCCAACTGCCAGCGCACCGCCTCTTTCCGGCTTTCGACGACCACCATCGCCTTGGCCTTGCCCTCAAGCAGCGGCATCACCATCGACCGGTAATGTTCGACAACAATCGCGACCTTCTGGCTGATGTTCCATGGATGCAGCTTCACCCATTGCATCAGGGATTTCAGCGCGGTCGACTGCTCCACTTCCGTGTCGGTGAATTCCTTGCCGTCATTGGCCAGTTTGAAGGCCAGCGCATAGGGCGTGTAATTCTTCAGCACGTCGAGGATGAAGCCCTCTTCGATCGCCTGC